>Ga0307511_10003333_pt1 | contig 16528 bp, 9 predicted proteins | sample 13_EM_MG_FD_200266 | JGI IMG/M metagenome (GOLD analysis project Ga0307511, IMG submission 200266) | Populus trichocarpa ectomycorrhiza microbial communities from riparian zone in the Pacific Northwest, United States - 13_EM | ecosystem: Host-associated > Plants > Roots > Unclassified | place... | reverse complement strand
ATTACTTTTGAGCATTATCAAACTAGAGTTTGTGATAACTGAAAATTTGCAACACTTCAAGTAAAGGTTTCGGTACTATTTTTACCTTGGCAGCAAGGGATTCCAAAAGCATTGCAATTGTCATTCTTGAAGGAAAAGCATGGGGATTGATAATCAGATCAGGACGCATCCCAGTAACTCCAGAAAATGGCATATCAATATCTGGCCATAACTGGGAGCAAACACCCTTCTGTCCATGCCTACTGCTAAACTTATCACCAATGATAGGGTTTCTAGGATGACGAAAACGAATATTCACCTGATCAAGAAGAGGAAAGGAAATATAAGCCAAGAACATACATAGCTGCAGCAGTATAAAAGTGCTATCTAATTTAATCTCAAGTGTATAGGTGAATATTGAACCTCTCAGCTAGTATAGGCATGCATCTGCAGAGAGATTTCCTAAGGCCTTAAATAAACACATGCGCTACTAAGAGGAGAGGCAGAATTGGACACCAACTAGCATTATAAAGTAGCTGTTCTTTACTTTGATGGCACCTATTGTATTTTGTAATTTTGTTACACAGCAGAAATGCCCCATCCCTCTCTCCATATCAGTCCAGTCGATTACAGCTAAAGCCCTCAACCTCTTATAGCTTACTTAAAGGGAAGAAATTATTCTGCATATTATTTTAGAAGTAGGGTGATCGGTTATACTTCCCACAGATAGCAGATAAAATCGAATGAGACCAAACACAATTGACGGAGACAGACTTAAGAGGCAGTATTGTAGTTTAAGCAGACAGAGTATACCATATATCAAAACAAACAATATTTTTCTGACAAACATCGTATTCACAAAAACATACCTTCCTAGTGACCAAGGACCGATCCTTTGATATAATCCTTAAATGGAATTCATTAAGGCCACTACTAATATCTTACCTACATGTCTTGAGCTAATTGAAAGAATTCCTTCCAACACATAACTCGGAGACGGTGTGACACCCCACAAACAGATAATGATACACTTGATAACAGCATGCACCTCGCATTCCCTCTAGTATTTAAAGGAAAATTGTCCATGAAAAAATTCAAATGAGCTGAACTCAGATTTCCATTACCCTCTGTTAAAGTTTCCTTGTATTTGATGAAACCTCTTTACTTTTTTTTTTTAATTAGAAAATAAATACTTCATTAAGGGAAAATGTATTAAACAAAGAATAAGACATCCTTCTATAAATGGCAAACAAAGGAAAAAAAAAGGTGTATGTATTTTCCCAGATGCCCAGCAACTACTCCATCAAACATCCATACACTCAACATCAGTACAAGTTAAAAAGCCTAAATCCCTTCTTTATCTAGACCCTAAAATTGTCAATTTTCCAAGCTGTAATCTTATGTCAGGACAATCAGTTTGGATATCCTAAAGATGTTAAGGTGCTAAACTTCAAAATCTTTCAGGACAAAACTCTTTCCTTCCTCTTCTTAGCATATATAATTCTTTTAGCAGCGTCTCTTTAGCACATATACAAAGACATGGAAGAGTGAAACTGCTCCAGTTCATTTTCTAACTTGTAGGAGAAAGGTCATTCTCAACCTTTCCTCATTTATATCCTTTTCCTTTCACTCATCCATAGTTTTACATAGCAAACACTACATAGCATAATGACCATTATTTAACAGAATCAGTCGCTGCTATTATTGTTTTTCACCGTGAAACATGCTATAATGCTGTTTCACACCAATAACAGCAATAACATTGTTCTATAATGGTAACAGCTGTTATTCACCTATAACGCCGTTGTAAGAAAAGAGGAGCTGAAGAGAATAATTGTTGTCCTGGATTTTGCATACATGACAGAGGAGGAGAGAAAGAAAGAAAAGGGAAAGGCGATTAAAAGTCTTGGAGAGAGGGATGGAAAGCTATTAATTAAATTGTATTAGTTTGCTCCTAGAGACTTGTGTAGTGGTGTTGTGCTTCTGAGTCTCTGGCAACAAAGAGAGAAAGAGAGGAGAATTGTTCATTGTCAAGTGAAGTTCATTTACGTGATATTTTTTATATAGTTTCTTGTGATATGGACCTTGTGCTTGGAAATAATAATAGGGGTTGGTTGGACTATAATGAGCTTTATAAATTATAACAGTGATATTTCATTCTTTTACAAAGCCACCAACTCTAACTCTATATTTTTTAAATTGTTGATGTTTAGCATGAGTATTGTTAATATTAACTGAATTAAGGTTGAATTATTATACTTGAGTAGTAATATTGTTAAAATGTGTGAATTCTTATAATGACTAACAGTTGTTAATGCACTCACGACAATGGTGCCCACAACTGTTATTTTACACCCATTATAGTTTCTGTTGGCATGCATAAAAAATATTAAATATCAGATAACTGTCTATTCAATTTTAGTTATGCATCTGCAAACAAAATGATCACCCAAACATCTGCGGAGTTTCTAACATTTATAGGGATCAATATGCTTGTCTCTCAAACTATATCACAGACAAATATGGCCCAGATGAAAGGATATACACATACCTTCTGAAGGTGCTTCTTGCTTTTCGTATCAACAGCTACATAGTCAACAATAGCAGGCTCTGAACCTTTTCGATACTTGGGTTTTGATGTATTTGTTATGTCATTATAAATGCTACAATATGGCTCATTCGGATTTATTATCTGAACGCCAATCAGGGAGATGGTCATTATAAAATACAGAAAAGATAACAAAGAGAGACACACACCCGCAAGGGGGGGGGGGCGGATATAAAGGGCCAACCTGACCAACATATGGAAGTCCATCTGAATCAATCAAGGAATGCGATGACCTATCAGTATTACTCCTCCTAAATCTTCTGTGGGATCGATCTGACCTGCTGCCCTCATCGGATAAATCGATCGTTTCTGTCTGTCAAAAAAACCCATTGATATAGTGAACACAAGATACAAGATAGAATAATGTCCAGATAAGCAATAACTTTGACTATTCATTGAAATTTATAATAGGAAAGGATATAATAACTCTCCTCATGCACATTCACATTGAAAAAGTGTTTTTCTTACACATCAAAGCTTTCTCTATCAAATGCTGCACTTCACATGAAAATGCATAATGACCACAGGTGTAGAATAATCTAAAATGTTAAAACTTGACTAAAGTGTGGGTTGATTTGCAGCTCAATTGAGCTCGTTCATAACACAGCGGCACTTTGGACTTCACATTGACATTCAATGTTTTTTCTTAATGGAACATGGTTGTTTTAGATGATACAAAGCTGCATCCCTATCTTCATCAGGTATAGCGTAGTTAGAGTGACACCAAGCTGTTTGTTTGAATATATTATTTTTAAGATGGTCAGCGTTTTCAATTATATTGCTTATAAAATTTTATTTCAACGTCTGTTCATATGACACAAGCCTGTTGATCTTTGTCCATGTTCAGGCACAAAAGTAAAACGTTGTTAGAAATTTTGAAATATTTTTAGCCTACTAGTTCCAGTATTGATCATCAAGCTCCAGCCAGCTGATCCAAGCAAATACACACACACACACACATGGAATGAATCACAATTGAGCAAAGATGCTAAAAACAGCTCATCCTTTTATTCCACTTGGATTGGTTTTACAGCTATGAGTTTCCAGTAAGTTTCTAGAGAAATAAATAGATAGCAAATTCTTAAGCTCAACAAACTGAAATAGCACCATTTCAGATAAACAAACAATTTTACATATCTGGAGCATAAAAAGAGACAAAACCTAATTAGTGGACACAGTAAAGCAAACTAGCTTAACAATGATTTACAATTATTACTAACATTACAGCATCCGCTCTTACAAATAATGAAGTAGACTGCTTATGGCGAAGCAAAGCCCATTTGACTAGTTCATTATAAAGCTGTCTAATATGACATCCTACATTCTTGGGATAGTGTTTTCCCTTCTAGAACAAGTTCCTAGAAAGCAATATATTATAATCTGCCTAAAGTATATTGCAATTATTAAAATGAGATCCTGTGGCCCTCAGTACCATGCTGGATGATAATGGTGGTCGAACAAGAGAAAAACACAGATTAACATAAAAATACCACATAAAACAAAAATAAAATCAATTAATGAAGTAGCTTAAGTAGCAAGAAATACATATAAACCAGAGCATAAAAGGGTGATGACTTATTTGTCATGATATCAAACCTGGTATATTTGTCCATGAAACATGCCACGATCTACAGAGGACTTGTTCAAGATCATGGCATCCTCCATATCATATCTGCATAACATAGAGCATTTGGACTAAAAATGGCAAAGAAATAGAAATGCAATTGGAATTTCCATATGCTAGATTGATTAAATTGTACTTGTCTAATAATCTACCCTGTATATGCAAGCACTGCAACAATAGCATTTGTCCCTGTTGGATGCTCATCGATGCTATATTTCGTGTATGCTCCTGTACGTACAATGGGAGTTTGAGGAGTCTGCATATACCAAAAGTATTTCCATTACAACACCATAAGCTAGTAAGAAGAACAAATACACATGATATGAAATTCAATTAATGGAACCATCATATCATTTACAATGACAAACTTTCCTAGCACAACAATGTAACGAAAGGCTGCCAGCACTTGAGCCAAAAGCCAGGGGAAGGTTTGTATAAGAAATTTATTTTAGGTCAGACTTCTAACCCTAGACCCCCACCCAGCTTATGATCAATTCGATTCTCGATGAAGACTACATCATAAGCTTTTTCAGAAGTACAGACATAAGAGTAACTTTTCTAAAAATCTTTTGCAGATTGGAGAATATTGAATACCTTTTTTGCAATATGTAGTGAACAGAGGCTATCACTAATACAGCAGCAGGACTTGCTGCTGAGGCACTCTTGTGGATATGGAAGGCAGAATGAGGCAAAAAGTCAATGGCTGTGCCAATATAATGCAGTGCTATTTAAGGAGGAATTTAAAATTATCAAGAATCAACTTGAATTCAGGACGCTGTTATGGAATTATAATAATTGGTCCAGCTTCTTAAGCTAGAGAGTAGTTAGATGATATTATAAGTGCCAATATAATGCAGTGCTATTTAAGGAGGAATTTAAAATTATCAAGAATCAACGGTTTTGCCTTTTCCATTTTGGCAGACAACTTCTTTCCTTTTTTGTCATTTTATATTCCGCCTCACTTAATATAAATAAGGAAAAAGATAAAAGAACGTGAATCATACCTGAAGATGGTAAATCTTCTGATCAGCACGGAAGCGGAGAGATTGTAAAGAGAAAGCCATTGTTTGTTTAGCCATCTACAATAAGCATTAAAAGAACTGAAATGTTAAAGATAAAGTACACAAGACAGTAATAAAATGTTGTTAAACTATACATACTGGACTAGTATAAATAAAAGGCAAGCAGAAACCTGACACTGGTACATATTTCGTGGACTTTGATTATGATCTGACCAAGGTGTTAGATTAGCAACCACACTGAGCATATTTGTTGGGTGAATTTCTTCATGAGTTGCAGGAAAGGCATTACTTCTTCCACCATTTCCACCATCTGGACATTTTATTTCCATAAAAACCTAACATGACATTGATGAACAAGTCAGCTATTATTTCTAACTGCTACTAGAAGAACAGTTCACTCCCCCCAACAATTCAAAACTGTCAGCAGAAGCTATTAATCTGACAGAAAACTAAATTCTGTGCTCACCTGTTCAAATGGTCCAATAAGTTCAATATCTTGACGTTCCTCACAAGGGATAGAAATATTTCTAACAGGGCGAATAAATCTGGAAGGATATGTGGAGATGTATAAACCTGGATATGCACCACCAATGCTCAAAGGAACATATCCAACTTCCATATCATCAGGAATCTGCAATATGTTTTCTTGTAAATGAGAGTAGAGGAAGAAATCTTGGGCAAAAACCAGTAGAAAAATTCAGTAAAAACAAACCGCTGAAGTCGCTGACACTTTTAATCTTCGCAAATGAGCAATAACTTTCTCTATTTCACTGGAAGGAAGAGAGCCAATGACACGACCATCCAAAAGAACAGAAAGAGCTTTAGGAGGGCCAGCTTGAACAAGCTTTGGCAATGAAGCAATCATTCCAAGACTGGTCAAAACACCAAGGATAGATTTTCTTATATCAAAAAAATCTTTAACAACTCCTTGCGAATCAAAATATGATGTAACACCTGACAAACATACATGAGAAAAGCAAATTAGATGGAAATCTGATAAATGAGCTCATAAATTAGTTATGGGAGATGTTCTTAATCAACACAATAAAACAAATCTCCAGCTAGTAGCAACTAAAATGACCTTAAATGCAAGGTATGATACAACACAAATTGGTCAGATTCCCATGTTCTTTCAAGCAATAAAAATATTTTAACGACAAAAAAAGGCCTATAATGATCTGGTCACAATAATTATAGACAAAGGAATCCAGGTAACTCAGACGCAGCAACTGTTGAACACCTTAATTGAAATCACCTTTGCTATCACAAGCTTCAGTAAAAAAAAAAAAAAACATTTCCTGGTGGAGATAATAAAAAACTGAAATTCTGAAAATGATACCATTTGCTTCACATTTTATTGAACATTTAATAAAAGTAGACAAATCCATTAAAAATAAAACATTTGGTAGAATGTTGACTTACGACAAGAACAAGTCATGTGGTTCAGCAACCCACATGGCTCCCCATCAGGTGTGTGGACTGGGCAAAGAAAACCCCATGATCTGTACACAAAATCAAACAAATAAACAGATAAGTAAATATTGAACTTACACTATGAAATCCATGTAAGTTGCCAGATAATTGGCAATCAAAACACATACTCAGGAAGCAACTTCCGCACACTTGTTGTGCGACCACCAGCAAAGGAAGCTCCTCGATGTACAGCACGGAAAAAAGAAAGAAAGCGCAGATAATTGAGCCTCTCTGCTTGAACAGTGTAACCAGCCCTCTAATGAAGAACAATAATCCAACTTTAGCGCAAATAACAGAGAGAGAAACACAAGAAAATGAGCAAAATGATCCCATCGAAAACCTCATCGAAAACAATAAAAAGAGAAGACAAATTCATTTGTAAAGATCAATCGTGAGAAAAGTTAAAACAATCATCTCATCACTAGAACTATAACTAAACCATGTAACACAATTCCATATCTATTCTAATGAAGTCACTGGGTGAATACATAACTGGGTTCCATGTAACTGCATCCTCATTGTGGAATGCACATTTGGAAGTTTTAAATGATAAGAAATGGGTCATTGCCAGTGAATTCATACCTGCTGCAAATCAAGACCTGTTTGCGTTGCCAGTCTTCCAGATCTCAACATAGACTCCACAGCTGTACTGACTGTTACCGGGGAATTTTTATCCATGACCTTCCTGACATCTCCTACTGCAATCTCTCAAGCAACAGAAAGAACAACATTGATATAAGAACTTCTATTCCCTCAACAATATATTTAAGTCTGTACATCAAAATAAGTTCAACAAGATGGGCAAAATGTTATCCAATTAGTTGTGCACACAGTCACATGAACTCAGTGCCAATGACTTAAATGGATACAATTGGATTATTTAAAATTCATAGATTCATCATGTGTGGCTGCAAATTTACATTACGAACTGGTTAGGAGATCAGTTTGCTTATTCCTGTTATATTTTATTAGCTACAAGCCCATAAGTTTGGTCCATGTCTTGCCTTTAAGAACCAAAGTTTTATTACAAAAAAAAAAAGGAAACCCAAAACAGCGAGGTACTATCTTTTACTTGCAAGTTTGCAACCCTGCTAGTAGTGACAGCAGGCACTATAATCACAAGTCTCAAAAATATATCATGAAATCCCTTTTCCATTACATAGAAGATGAGTTGTAAATGGAGATGAACTAGGAAGGGAAAACTAAAAAGATTAATCCAAAAGATGCAAATATTATATGTACTTCACATAAAATAATGATCAAATTATGGGACTCAAGAGCCATTATCTAAGCAGAAGGCAAGAAGCTGAGATACCTGCCAAGAAATTAAAAGTGTTATTTTTTGTTAGCTCATCTTGAACAAGTGATTTCGCCTTACGCAACCAGTCTTCTAGTTTCTCCTACAACCAAAGAAAGGTATTACTTCTGTCAATTTAGGATTTCATTAAAGAGAGCTAGAATATAAAAACACATTTTAGAAAACTTTCTATGTGAAGAAAATTTAATGACACCCCACAACCTGTGAGGCTTATTTATTTATTGGAAACGGTGATTGTCAAACACTATTGTTAAAATATTCATACTTAAATACCTCCCACTTCCAGATTTGTATTATTCAATGAGCAACAACATAACACCAATTTATTTTTCCACATAGTTCATGCAAGTTTCAAATCAGGTAATGATACCTATACAACAATATAATAAATTGACGTTAAATAAAAAACCATGGCATTTCAATTTCACAACAATATGTAATAAGGGTAATAAACAGCAAAACATAGAGCTCAAACAGAATCAGCTTGGTTAAAAGCTTGTCATCCTCAACATGGTTAAAAACTTGAGCCTCCTCTTAAGATTCAGTTAAAAAACAAGAACCTCCTTCATGGTCGATGCATGTTAGCTACTTTTGGTTTCCAGCTGAACTCAACTAGCTTCAGTTTGATCCTTTTTCTCCATTATAATTTAGGGACATACTTTCAGTCAGATGTTTTAATGCTTGATCTTTTTCTACTGCTCAAGCCCAAATCATTTCTCTTCTACCTCTATGCTTCTTCACTCCTAGCCGAGCTCAATTTCACTTAGCTATTACATTTTTTGCTCCTATTACTTTAAGCTATGAAACCAAAACTGTACTACATGCCAAACATTTATTTCTACAAATTCCAATTTAAATTTTATACCTTGAGATAAATGGTCATCAGGTGCCCGGGAAGTAAGATGTCCTGATTTTGCAAGGAATCTGGGTTGTCTGGTGCAGAAGTATGATCGACAAAAGAGAAAAGTTTCTGCAACATAAAGCTAAAGAAATGAAGTTAAACACAAACATAATTGGAAGTTGAACAATGAACCAAAGAAAGAAAATCTAAGTTTAGAAGCAGAGAAAGGTAGCAACATTGCTAAAATTTATAGGGCACGTATTAAATGAAGAGAGAGGGAGAGATTGTAGCTCACATCAGCAGACTGAATTTGTCGTGAAAATTAGGAAGATGAACAAACACGTAATCTTTCAAAACAGCATGGGCCACCTGCACAGAAAATAGAATGAGTGAAATAATTAACATAAACAGGCACATTAACTTAAAGAGATAAATTCTCATAAACTAATATCAGAGATTGTTACAAAATATTTTCCTTTTTTTGCAGATTGGAGTTGAGGTCAATTTAATTTAACTTACAGTATATGGAGTTTTGTTTTCCAACTCATCCACAACAGGTTGAAAGTGCTCCCCTGCATGATGAGTACAATCAAAATTTGTTCACCCATTGAACTACACAGTAATGCTAATACTAATGCAATTGTGAGTACCAATATGCTGCAGACAGTCATCCTGAGTGAAAAGAGCCGCAACCCGAACTTCATCGAGAATAATTTTCGCCCTTTCACCTAGAAGCTGAGAGCCAACAGCTCCTTTTACCTCCTCATATTTCTCATCATAGTAACTTGTCAGATTCTCATAAATTTCCCGGTCTGTGGTCTCAACAAGGGCCTGTTGACAAAAGTTTGAGGCCAAAAAATAAGCACATTATGGAAAAGGCATCACAATGTCCATTAGATAGTATGACCACTGAAATCTTTGTAAGTGGAAAACCTATTCTACACCAAGCACATGAGCTGGAAATTAAGTTCACTGCAATACCACGCTAAATAATATTGTTTCTGAATCTTCATTATCTCTTCAGATTTTTTGGACAGTTATATCAGCTACTAATTTAAAATCCCAGGCGACTGAAGCATAATTCCTATCTCTGTTCTTTTTTCCTCTTTTTTATGTTTCAGAAAGACCAAGGGGCGTATCTCCCTAGAATTTCCCTATGTCCAATATAACTACTCAAATGTTGCTTATATACAATGTCCCCATCTCATAAAACCTATGTTGTGGATAATAAAAAAAGAGACACTTAAACAGTTAATCCAAGAATTTGAAAATATCAACAGAAGTAGAAAAACAAAAGAGTGTGCGTATCAAAATATGTAGCAGAGTGTAAAGTTTCTATCCCCATGCATGAAAGCACATTGATTTTGATGTCAATCATAATATTCTGCAAGACAGGCCAAAACATTTAGCCATAATTGTAAGCTAGAAAAATAACTGGAGCAAAAGAATCCAGCAAAAGAATGGAAGTTATATTATCTAATGAAGTAGTTTTTCCTTTACATAGGTGAAGATCCAACATAAGCAAAAGGCATGGCAAATATTTGAAAGGATTAGTATGCAACACAATACCTTCAACACAATGCCAACAGGAAGCAAGTACTCCCTTCCTCTTACCCTGCAAAAACAAAATGAAACATATAATTCAAATCTGGTTCCATACTTGCAACCCAAAAATCTTATTTACATAGAAACAAACATTGATGTGGCTTACCAAAATCCAACTCTGGCACTTCCATTGCGAAGATAATACAGTCTAACTGTTACTGAAGAGTGATCTGTTAATGAAGATTGATATTCTCTTACACACCTGGAATGGAATCAACAATTGCCCAAGTAAGAATAATATAGCATAGCCAAAGCAAACATATTTTCGAAGATGAAACAATAACAGCAACAAACTTTACATTCTGTCAACAAGAAATTGCAGATAACAAACCATTATTTTACAAGCAATATTTTTTGGAGACCACGGGAAACTGACAAAGTAATAGGCGCAGAGCTTTTCCAGACAAACTTCTCCTACCGACAGATGGAACACAGATCCATATTCGGAAGACATTTGGACAGATCCATATTCGGAAGACATTTGGTCTAGACATGTTATAAGACAAGGCAGTAACAAACATAATGAACTTATAAATACAGGTAATAAGAGAACTACCAGACAACCAATACAATGGCATATTTGGGACAGCTAATTGGAAGTTACATGGTATTTTAAGTCAGATCAACTGATAGATTGGAAGGTAGCTTTAGGATCAAACATTCATACATGATCCACCCTGCACTTCTTACATTTACCCCAGAATGAAACCGGGAAATAGGAGTTACAACTTCTTGTTCTGCAACAGGCAGCCTTGAGGAGGAGATAAACCAGCTAGCTTGAACTAGTGCAGAATTGAAGGAAAACAATTTCTGAGTTCATGTCACAACAATTTGTATAGAAAGGCCGGGGGCAAGTAAAACCTCTAGTTATGATGAACACTTTTAGTGTCATAAGCAACTACGACACAATGAGGTAGACAATTATCAAGTAAAGAGTAATATCCCTTGGAAAGTTAACAAGTGACCAATGCGGAATGAATTAATCACATGAAACTACATTACTCGTTTGCCATTAATTATAATCACGCATTGCATATCTTTTTGGTACTTATGTTGGATTTGTTGAAACATGCAGTCCAGGTGACTTTTACTTCCTAACAAATAGGAGGTGTGGGGCTGACAGCAGACTTGGTATTGTTAACAAGCCTTCAGCATATGGTCATAAGAGCTTGCTTCATAAATTAGTGTAGCCAATAGCACAACCTCGGAAGTTGCCACATAAAGTTTTGTGCCAACTTGAGATTATAAGGAGCTAGGGAACCCAAATAATTTCAATCTATAGTATTTAAACTAAAATACACAAATGGGCAGAAACATCACCCACGGATTTGAACAACCGAAGCTTTTGTGCAATAAGTGTTAAGAAATAAGAACAATGAGATACTAACTGTTTTCTCAATTAAGTACTTCTCATTAAGCAGTTGAGGCAAGGAAAAAAATGGTTATTGCTGAATGCCCAAAAGCTGTTCATTCAGATATCAGAAAGACTGTTGGATAGGTAGAGGGTGTGTGGTACATAACTGGTTAAAGAAAGTATTGTTTGGCCCTTAAAAGCTTCACTAAGGGGAAAATAACATCCAACTTAGATGAAACCCAGGAACTAGAGGAAAATGTAATGACTACCAAGCAACTTAAGTGTTCCACCTTTAACTTAAGTTGATAAAAAATTAATTACCTAAGACTTCAAACAATGTTGTGACTTTTGCATAACTCTATGATAATAGGGTCAACTACTCAGAAAAACATTGCAAAACCAATAAGAAGTACAAGATTAACAATAACACTGGAATAATGAAGTCATGAAAAAGGACCTTATAACAACTGCTTTATCTGTATGTCCTTCCCTTCGTTCACGATATGAACCTCGCGTCATACTCATTGGCTGGAATATAAAAACGAATTCAGTTATATGGCATCTATAAGTATAAAAAAAAAATGCTATTTCTTTCTTCCTACACCCATATAAGCATTTGAAAGCATGAAAATGTTGTGATGTAGTCAACCTCATAACTCTAGTCTCAATGCAATCTTAACCGTAATTAACCATAAATCAAAACATCAACCAGGCAACTATATGGAAGAGCTAATGATTGCTTATTTGGTTATCACAACATAAAAAAATGAAAGGTCCCACTTACATAGTTCTGCTTCGGCATAATTAGACATCGAAAAACTCTCTCAATCCCATTCAAAATGAAGTAACTATATGACATACAAAAATACAAAAAGCAGGTGTTAATTTCAAATGGTTCAAAATGACAAAAATATGCATAGCTGTTCTTAAGGAAATTTACAACCTCGGATCATCATAACATGATAAATGTAAAAGATAGAACAATCATACAATAAGCAAAATCTGAACACAGCATAGTTTGCAATGCCAAAGAATATGCATTTGAATAGGATTGACCTTTTATAATATTTATAACTGCATGGTGATTGTAAGTGGATAGGAGCATTGTAAGGCTTGTCATGCCAAAAATTAAGCATTTAAATAGGCAAAGACCTTCTCCATCTCCAAAATCGACAGTGTCCATAATTATACTCGGAAAAGCCTGCTCATTTTGTCTTCACAATCTATTTATAGTTTATACATGTGATCCCATACTATAACAGTGGATAAACCCCGGTTGGTTGAATTGGGGTGTTTTCTGTAAAACACGTCCTTGATGTATTAATTAAAATCCCGATGTATCAAATTTTACATGAAGCTTTTATAAAATCTGCAGGCTAAACAATCTTTACCTTTGTTTTGAGAACCTAAATGGCAAAGATCTTTTATCTACCATAGTATGTATCATCTATAACTAGCAATATTGGGAATACAGAAGAGTTAATCTGTTTCCATCTAGATACTTGACTTGTTCAAAACACACATATCGAAAACAATTTATACATGCTTTCCTGTAACTGTGAGTATGAAAAGGATACAAGAAATAGCCTACTACAAGATAGGAGGTGCTATAATATTGCGTGTTTCCTTCATTAGGGGAAGTTCCTATGGTGCTTCAAAATGGGACTGACTTCAATGCCAGTGTTTCAAGTACGTTTTAGACAAGCTTTCTTGTAACAGGGAAAAGTTTGTTAAGAGAGAGTAGACCTCATTATATTGATTTGCAATGTCAGTGTCAGACAAACATATCACAAAAATACACAACCAATCTGACAACTTACCCACCCACTTCTGACGCCTCTTCTTTTAAGGAAACAAGCTGTTGGGGATCAGCACTTCGCAAGTAACAAAGCTTTGACTGCATAGGATAAACTTCAAGACATGAATATTGAACTAGCCAAAAGTGAAAAAAAGATCAGTGAATATAATGCATTAGGTGCAGCAATCAATTGAGAAAATAACAATTCATAATTCATACAGGTTTCTTGCATATAAACTTTTACGTTAAGCAAATTTCCACCCAGTTAATGCTAATTCTACAGAATGGCAAGCTTTGTGTTATATCACTAGAAACAAAAATTGCTACAGATCACAGCAACGTGACTTCAAGAGAGAATCACAATCTTCCAAGATCCACATGTAGCAAACGACCAATGCAACATGTAAAACAAAAGCAAAAAAGCATACTCAAGGAAAAAAGAAGTTCAAGCAAGAAGTAAAGCAGTGCAGAATTAACACACAGAAAAATATACAGATTCATGACATCACATAAACTTGAAATGCTGATCTCCTGTCAACAGAGTAGAGCAAGGTGAAGCTTCTAATTTGAATACAGAAGATTATTAAATTGATCTAGTGGTTTCCAACTGCAAAACAGGTTCATAGACCAGGGATATCCAGCACTTTTATTTCTAACCATTACATTTATGTCAAATCCAGAAAAACAATTATTTCGAAAGAATGAATGAAAGAAAAAATAAACGTAGTGTCTTCAGCTGTTCGCATGGAAATATATTCATCATTAAACTTAATAAACCTATAATAAGTAGACAACAAAACAAGGGACAAGTTCTGACATGGACACCAATTGTTGGATACAAATCATATTTGTTGACAACTCGTCTTCATATTCACCTGGTAATTGAACCAAATAGACTTTTGTGTGAATACCTTTCCAAATATTTACTTATCAAATCAAGGCCTCTAAATCCAGATTTCTATTTATCTATCAAAAGAGCAATCAATGAAATCTCCGTCCTCAATTAAGACACTGAGTTCTGAACCACGCTAACTGCCCCAAAACAGCAACCCAATAAAAGAAAAACAAAGAAGCGAGTATAAATTACAGTTTGGCAAGAACATCCAAACCCCAACGCTTGTCCATGAAGAAGTCTTCCAGAAAAGAAAAACTTTTAAAAACGTTAAACTTGAATCCATGAGAACTTTGAACCATAAAATTCCAGAATTCCAAAGCCCAAGTTTTAAAGGTCACATACATAGTAAAGCACCCTGGCCAGCTAAGCATATGAGAACTTGAACAAGATTATGCAAAAAATACACTTTGTCAGGCTATAACTCTTGTTGGCCCCATAGTCATGAAGTGTCTCAGATCAATTACATTTCATAGGGGTCCACAACCATATACAAATCTCCTTTTAACACCCCAAATGACCTCTTTTCTATTAATCTCACACCAAATTTAACCCTCACTAATCACAAACACTTACGTCCAGTCACATAAGGCAGTATATATCTAAATCATGAAGACAGCAACTTCACGAAACAAAGAAATCACCAACCTTCAACATTATAGGAAACTGCCCAAAATTATACTTTTCTCTGATAACTGGTCTACCATCATACTGAAAGCAAACATCCGCCTCAAACTTCCCAGTATACGAAACCTTCGCCTGTCGACACTGTTTCAAAAAACAAAAGTCACTCCATCAACACGTAAATTTACTTAAAATATACAGACATGGTAAAGGGGAGGGAAAAAATCTTACTTCAAAAGGAAGTAGCCTCTTACGATTTGTCCTTGAACGAACGTCCTTTATTGGAGCATTTATTCGAGGGTTACTCAAGTATAGTAAGATAATAGTCAAGAAAATGATCAATTTCTAACCAAAAACACAAAAATCTGTTTTTCTTAACAGAAAATCTGATAGAAAAGAACTGAAAATACTAAAAGGATATGTGAGAGACTGGTATCAGTGTGAGGATCATAAATTCTGACAGGCTTGATGTTATCTAACATGATTTCCAATCCTCTATCCACCATGTAATCAAAGGAATCTATGTGGTGCCTCACTAGCTCTTCCAGCTCCTTGAATTCTCCACCCTTCTTCGCCATTGGAACTGAAAGTTTTTCTCTGTTGCTACGGGGTGAGAGAGAGAGAGAGAGACTGCGTAGGGTTTTACGGGTTTAGGGTTTTAGAAGAGAGAAGACAGGCGGGGTTTGATTGTTTTACGGCTGCAACGGTAATACAAAACGGGTTGGTGTGTTATGGGCCTTTTTCTACTGGATTTAAAACCGCGTCTTTTGACTCATGGATCAACGACGTGATTCACGATCTGTTTGGATCGTGCGATCCACGGGCTTTATAGCCTCGGAGCTGAAAAATCAGACGAGCCTGGACTTAAAACTGGATCTAGGAAAACCCGGTCCGATTGGGAGAAAAGTCCCACTGTAGTTTTCTTTTGTGCAGAAGGGTAAAAGTCTAGCTGAGTCAACGAGTCAATTTAAATTAATTATTTTTATTAAATCATTAAAGTTCTATTTTTAATTCTTTTACGCTGACCTTGTGAGTCACTAAAATTACTAAAAACAAATTATGTAGGTGGTGGTCCAGTGATAAAAACTTGGGATCAAAAGGTTTGGTCTCTCTGTGATCTCAGGTTCGAGCCCTGTGGTTACTCATATGATAGCCACTAGAGGTTTACATGGTCGTTAACTTCAGGGGCCATGGGATTAGTCAAGGTGCGCACAAGTTGGCACGGACACCCACGTTAAACTAAAAAAAAAATTACTAAAAACATGGTTGGATTAATCAGGTTTTATTAAATTAATATTTTATTTAATAATTCATGAAATTAATTAATATTCATTGTAAATGTTTAAATACACCAGCAATCTTCAAAATATATTATAAATAATTTCATTGT
>Ga0307511_10003332_pt1 | contig 16529 bp, 17 predicted proteins | sample 13_EM_MG_FD_200266 | JGI IMG/M metagenome (GOLD analysis project Ga0307511, IMG submission 200266) | Populus trichocarpa ectomycorrhiza microbial communities from riparian zone in the Pacific Northwest, United States - 13_EM | ecosystem: Host-associated > Plants > Roots > Unclassified | place... | reverse complement strand
AAGGGCAATAGCCCCCCCCCCCCCCCCCGGTCAAGTCTCTAACTACAGTGGAAAATGAAATGAGAATAAATAATAAAAAAAGTGATAGTAGAAACATATTCCCAATCAATAGGAAAAAAAAGAGCTAGTATTAGTAAATTTACCCTCCTTTCTGCAAAGTGAAGGTTGTGCTTAAGCTTTAAAGAACATCAATCTGCCTCGCCCGCCGTTTTTGCCACCGTTATCCCCACCGTTGTTCTGCTTCTGTCCAACTGCAAACCTAATACAATCATCCTGCGCGCCGCGCTGCGCAACTGGCATAATAACAGGTTGGTGGTTACTGGCACTGTTCATCGTACAGACTCTATAGAATCCAGCTGGAAGACCATTACTAACGACTGCCTGAAGCTGGCCATTTCCGTTCCCGTCGTCATTAATTCCTTTGAAGAAGGCGAAGGTCTCGGCATTTGGTCTATCATTGCCATCAGTCAACATGTGATTTTAAACTACCGAGGGATGGGGGGGTGCAGTGCAAACTTACGGCCGAGTAGGATCCAAGCTTCCACCCAAATCTTGGATAGTAACGTGTGTGTGTCCGACAACCTTTCCATTCTTTAAAGTCTGCGGCGCAGAGTAGTACGTGTTATCCGGGTTAGTGAACGACCCAGCTTCGAGGTTGGAAACTTGAAGGACGATATTGAATTCCGTGTCTGCGGCTATATTTTCGCCTGACTGAGGGGAGAGGATGATAGTAGAGACCATCTGACTAGCTGCGGGTAGGTCACCCATGACTATATTTAATGTTTTGTTAGAGGGTCTGATGGAAATATCCATGTGGGGGGCTTACCGATTCCGTTACATGATCCACCACGGTCCTGCTGTCCGTTCGTCAAGGTCTTTCCTGTACAGAAATTTATGAAATTGGCATCGTCTGTTAGTGATGGGGACTGCCCGGACGCGGACTGTCCATTGTTTTGACCGTTAGCTTGCGAGCCGGTTTGGACGTTGGCGGGGTCTAGTGTCAAGTCGTCGTTGCCGCCGGTATTTCCTCCATTGTTGCCGCCGTTTCTGCCATTCTGACCTCCCGTCTGGCGCCCCTGGTTGCCCCCAAGCCTATTCCTCCCAAATTGTCTCCGCTCGAGGGCGTCTCGGAGCTGGATACCAGCCCCACTCGGGGATGACATATCTGCAACCACCTCAAGTGCAAACCCCGCTACCAGCACCAAGACTGAGATATTCTTGATGAGCATAGTGTATATGTCCGTAATATATATGGTATAGATTGGGCAAAGAAACAAACGGCTCTCAGAGACCAAAAAAACAAGATACACAGAAAAGTAGTCAATGATTTTTCAGCCTAGCTCAAAGTGAAGGAGAGAACACGTTCTACGCGTTATATTCGCCGGCGAGGAATAAGAGAGGGTGGAGAATATAGAAAAGAATGAATCTCCTAAAAGCAAGAAGAACGACGCTGCAACAACAACTGAGGAGGAAAGGACGGGAGGGCAGACGCTGTGGTTTAAAGCAACATCACGCCCCCTGATATTAGGTATATGTGGTATCCCATGATCTTAACATTTTGGGGGATATTGATACATCTAACCGCGCAGAACAGCCATAGCGTCTGTCGTTGAAACCACGAGAACCGTGTGCTCTGTGTCGCAACTGTTTCGGGGCATTGTCAAAATACCCCGTTCAAAAGCTTTACCCTGGTTTTGCATTCTTGTAGGTACCTGAATTTCCCAGAAGTCCATAGACTGGGTTCCGTTAGCCGAGCGATCGATATGTTCAAAGTGCTGCAGCTGGTCTTCAGATGCTGTCAGTGACACACAGCGTGAAACCGGCGACCGGCACCTCGAGCACCATCATCTTGAAGGGTTTCAAGATTGCAGTGCAGGTTAGAGAGTTGGCGGTGACTTGCATAAATATGTCGGCGTCGACAAGCGAATGCAGTTGCAATATCTAAGCGAGTGGTAGTCACGAGACTGAGGAGTCACGAGTCAGAACATCACGAGATATTGTATCTATAAACATGCATGTTTACCCAGCGTCACCCAAAAGGCAAGAAATAAGTTCCGCTATTAGCCTTCTAGAACTGGTCTGCATAGATTCTGGGTTGATTATCATAACTGATTTATTGTTCGGGACGTTGGTGTTTCTCACCAAGGATCTGGCCGCCCCCAGTCTTACACCCTTGAACGAGGGAGCCGATCTTGGTGTCTGCTGTACTACGCACGATAGCATGAATAGTTCTCTTCGGCGCCCTGGTTTCAGGACATCACATAATGTACAAGTGGGTATATTCTATCTCAAGGCCCCCCCAAAATGATGCAATTAAGGACACTAGGCTACTACTTAGTATTCAACAACTGGGTTAAGCTGAATCCAATTGTTCCACAATATCAGGGTAATGCGCTTCACTTCAACCCTTTGCCGCTTTGGCCCGGAAAAAAGTGCCTGTGCTTCTCATGAGCTCCACGAATGGCTTCTGCTCTCCATTAACCACACTGTCCCGTATCCATTTAGGAAGCTTTGTTGTTATTCTTGAAACTGAATAGCGCTGGTCAAGCAACACAATAACCGCGTAATCCTGCTGATGACGAATCGCTCTTCCAATGCTCTGGTTAACTGCTCGCATACAAGCATTCTCGTAAAAGTCTCGCCCAGCTGCTTTGGCAAATTCTGAACGCGCTGAGGCAGACCCGGAAGCAGGGCAGTTTTCGGCAGCCACCTTTTCGACATACTCCAGCTTCGCCCTCCACTCTGCGCTTTGGCTATTGGGGAAAGGTAGGCCCACCATGATCACCCCACGACCAAGGTTATCATTGAAATTGATGCCTTCTGACATTTTCCCCCCGACTACCGAAAAGAGCAAACCGCCTTTTCCGGAGTCTATGGCTTGGCCGTATTCCCGGAGTATGTCTTCAACACTACTATTCTTCGACTCTGAAAATAGCTGCAGCACTGCTGTCAGTTTCAAATAAATGGGTGACCTGGAAATGCTTGCATTGAGCTTACTGCCTTTCTCTGCCCTAGCCTCTCCCATATTGATGTCGTATTTGGATTACTACGCTGCTGCCACCGAGACACCACAGAATTTAGGTATGCATAGCTGGGGAAAAAGCATACTACACCATGAGGAATGACCAAACATAGATTGATAATAGCCCTCCCCAGGTCATCAACCTGCCAGAAGCAAAGAATAAGCGACCTGTCAAGAGTGTCATCGGGGCATAGCGTGGCATACCATATCAAGATTATTTCTCTTATCATAGGTGAACTTGAGCTCACGCTGGCTAGGCCCTGTACACACGGACCAAGCGAGAAGGTTTTCCTTGGGAATTACATGACCGCAGGACAGCGTCTTGATGCGCCCTGGTGCAACATATGGAAAGAGATGTGTTTTATAATCACCCATCTAAACCAGATTCAGCGAAGGAATGATAACATGGATGTGGTGAACTTACAGGCTCCATGGTTCCCCCAGCAAGTATCACCACCCTAGCCTCCTCCACAACACTCTTGAAATTATGAGCCGGGTCCAATAGCATGTATTTCAAATACTTTTCTTTTTGCTCAGTCATTCCGTGAAATAAATAGCCCTCCGAAGAAGGGTTTGTCAGTGCTGAAAGGAAACTCTGGATGTGGGTGAGTGTGGGGGTGGTTTTGGTTTCTGCAATGAAACCGTTCTCCATTTTTAGCCTTTTCCTCTCTTCAAGACCTAGGTAGCCCTCGACTTTCCGAGCTAGCCTGCTCTCTGTAATGTACTTTTGCAGCTTGTAAATATTGACTTGATCAATGCCATTAGTAGCGAGTAAATCCCCCATCTCCACGGCACCCTCCCCCTTTTTACCTTCAAGATACAAGATCAATCCACCCAAGAGCTTCAAGAGCTGCATCGCATATACTTTATTACTCCCCTTTAGTCTATTGCGGAACTTGGACAGGTATGTCTCAAGGCCATTGTGTGATTTTTGAATCTGCGGAAGAGTGACCATGTTCGAGTGTATGTTTGATATTGCATCCATCAGGTTGTGTGCCTCATCAATAACCACCACATTCCCCTTCAGCGAGATACCCAAAGCCTCGCGTGCTGATTTTTGTAGCAAAAGGGGATATGGTAGTGTCACGATCTCGCTAGGCTTGATCGCGGGTCGTGAGGCATAGTAAGGGCATGTCCCCATTTTCTTCCCCAACTCCCCAAGTTCCTCGATATCGCGGACTCGGGCTAAGGCGTGATCTCTAAAGTCTCTCATTGCCACTTGGTCATCCTTCCCTGGCAAAAATTGGCATTTATGTTCCTGCGAGGTACCTTCGCCAACCCGAGTCAGCATGAAAGAGCTCCGAAGGAGACATCCCACCTACCTGACTGCTGTAATTCCAAACATCGCTCATTAATAGCATTGATATTTCCAAGCTTTTGAACTTTGGGATTAATGCATAAATTCTTCCTGGAGCCCAGGGAAAGATGTTTTATTTCCTCTTCAAGCCCATCGACCCCTAAAGGCACCGCAGGTGGCACTTTTATCCTCTTGAGCTCGTTGACAAACTGGGTAAGTTGAGAATGTGTTCGTGAGCAGTAGAATACTTTGATTTCGTCAGGTAGTTCAAGGTCGCCCCCAATTTTATCCCCTTCAAAGCGATGGCCCAGCTTCTTCAGCATCTCCCTCGTAGAGGACGATAAAGCTTCCAAGCCCAAACCCGGCTTCCTGGAAAGTTTCCTGTCATCATCGCTGTCGTAATCATCCAGCAAAAACTGGTTCTCATCTTCACTATCGCCCATCTCTATCGAAACGGCAATTTTCTGTCCAAGCACACATGAGTTCCAATGCCATGCAAAGTTATACACCAGTTCTTACTGCCCTACCTGTCGCTTCGGCTTCTGCCCTCCCCTCTCTAAAGCTTGCTTCTCCTTCAGCTCCTTTTCCCTGATTTTCTTCAACTGCTCCTCAAGGTCGGCCCTATCCCGAAGTAACCGATCCCTTTTCGCCTTGAAGGCATACTCCTGAACCCATTCTGGCTCGTTTGGATCTATGCAAACCCCATAAGTATCCCGAACAGCACTACACGTGGCCCGCTTTCAGTACTTGCCTACTTCTACATCCTGTAAACTTATGTCGAGCGATTTCGCCTTGTGGTCCCTCAACCACGTCAACGAACCACAAAGCAAGCTTAACGATTTACCCTGAGCAAAAATTAAAAACATAAGCAACCAACATGTATATATACACCCCCAGAAATAGCTATGCAAATTACCGTTCCTAGAAACGATATTATAATATTAGCCCTGTTTTAAAGCACAAAGGTTTTGGGGTCAGTTGCGAACCGGTACTTACCTGTTGGGGACTCGAAAATTCCTATGGACCCAGTCTCAATAGCATCATACAGAGCATTCATAAAATCTAATTGGATTGGGTATGGATTATATGGATGATGAAAATCCCGTTGTTTATTTTGGCTTTCCATCGCGTTGCAGTGAATCTCGGGTGGAAATCGGTTGACACGGATCTCGGGATATTTTTTGGGTTATAACCAGGTTTGGTTGGTAGGGCAAGAAATCACGTGGGACAAGCCTCAGCCCTATGAATCAAATGTTATGAAGGCGCAATCTTGATGAGGGTAACAGCTGTTGTTTGGCTATCGGACACTAGCTTACAAAAATATTTTTCATGATGAGAATTCAGATTGTACTAACACCGTCCCGGTTAATTTGCATTACGCTCACATACAAAACGTTGACTCAAGATATGGAAAAAATGTACAATTCTATATGCAATCTGACGCCCCATTCTCTGTACTGGCCATGAATGTACTGACTACCGTGACGGCACATACCAAAGCAGATAAGATAGCAACCATAACACACAACTAACCTCATGAGATATCAAAACCAATGGTGGGGAAATTCCCTACCCATAGATGTAGAACTCCAGGCTAAGATTATAGGTGATCAAAAATGAGTCAAGGAAACCATCCATGAGGGGAACCACCCATGATAAAAATGAATAACAATTAACGCAATAATACGGAAACTGGTTAAATAAAATAAGATAAAAAGACATTAACTCCGCCAAACCATCACCGCATGCTTTTTGTTTACTTTTCCAAACCGCCATCCCAGATATAGATCAATAAGTCATAAGAATCGTTCTGTACCGAGCTGATGAAATCTAGACGTCGTGGCTCTAACGGAGAGGCTTTATATCACGCTTTGCAAAAGTTTTCCAGTCCTCATCCATTCCGATCGCGGAGGGCCGCCTGTTGCCAATAATTGGGATGGCTGCAGTTTGTTGTTGTTTCTTTGAGCTATCATCTTCATCGTCCATTGAGAATTGGATTTCTTCATCAATAGAGCTAACTACTATAGAGCTCGTAGGCGCTGGAGAGATACCTCGCGACAGTGACTTGATCTTAGTTTGTGTCTGTCCTTCGAGATCGCCATCAATATGCGCATCCGCAAGCTTTTGTGTGAGGGCCGAAATCCTGGTAGGTGATGCGATAGCATCGCCAGCTGTTGTGCGGTTCAGATTGCCAAATGGTGGGCTATCATTTTGAAGATAAGAGTTGCGGAGGGGTGAACCAACGTGGCCAAGTCCACCAAACATGGGCTCCTCCTCGCGCTTCGTCCTTGAGAAAAGAGGCCCGAAGCGGGATGGGGACCCGACAATAGGAGAGCCCACTGCACTGCCTGCCTCACGTGGGGAGCCAAATGCAAAACCTGAAGCAACCTCATGGTTTGCTGACATTCGCCGATTGCGGATAACATTCTCTTGGGGAGTCAAAATGTCGCCAGTCAAACTGCCAGGGATGAAGTCCTCTTCATTACCCATATTTTCCAATAGGTCACCTTGAAGCTTATCTTTAGTCCAGTCTCCAAGCATGAGCCCAGTCCTCGGCATACTCGCAGAGAGGTACGAGGGGCGTAACCTAGACTGCATCTGTAACCTGTGCCCCAGGGTCTCCTCGCCCGTTGGCGGCGAAAGTGCCAGGGCCCCTATAGTATCTTCTTCTCCAAAAGCAGAGGCATGGAGAGACTTAAGAGCACGAGACTCCTGTGGCAGGGACATGGGGGGCGATTCTAGGCCAAATTTCGAAGGTACCGATGCAGCAACTGGCAACAGTCTCGCATAAAAGGAAATCCCATTAGAGTCAAATGAGCTTGGGAGAGTGGCATCCAATGGCCCTAAAGTGCGGTGTGATGAGCCGAGAAGAGGTGAAGATATTTGCGGCAACTCATTTCCCCTCGGAGATGTAAAACCTCCATCGGCCATGTGCTGTGGATTCTGTTCCAGGTAGTTGGGGTATCCTTCTGGAATGTCACCAAATTGCGGGCGGGTAGGGGGGATCATCTGGGCCTGGACGAGAGAGTTGTGGAGTGCTGAGCGAGAGGTGTGGTTTGGTTCAACATATGTCTTGGCACCCAGCCCGAGATGGTTGAAATTGTGCCTGCCGACTCGCCTTCCATCTGGTAGGATATGCGCCAGAGCGCACTTAGCCCCAAATTTACAGTTGCCCTATAATCCTCATTAGGGGCTGGCTCCGTGAAATGACATGAAGTATATTGCTGGGGGGCTTGCCTTCTGGAAGTACTTGCATGGTGCCTGGTCCGAGGCGGGGTCAGCGGAGTGTGAAAAGGGACATGCCTTGCCAGCCTGACATGTTCCTTGCCGGAAGAACTTGCACGGTACGTGGGATAGATCTAGCGGCCTCATCAGTTTGAGCTCCAGATGTTTGGTGAAGTCGTGCCTTCACTCACTTTTGCTGTTTGGGGGGCTTCTGGATCCCTCAAAGGGTGGTACAGGTATGCCCGGCAAGCCTGGTGGCTGCTGCTGTTGCTGCTGTGGCTGAGGTACCGGATTCGGGCCTAAGGGCACAGCTATTCCACCGTTGGTGGGCATTGTTGCTGACAGGAGGCCGGCGGAAGAGAGGTTTCGGGCTCCGTTGACTGCTCGAGTGCTGCCTTGTTGTGAGGCTGCTGCTGCTGTTGCTGCGGGGGCCCCGTGCGAAGAACCAAGTTGGTCTGATGTTGCGTCTGTCAACGGGGTTGGAGGATAGGGCGTGGTTTGGGGTTGTTGCTGCTGGGGCGGATGGGCTGAGGGTACCGGAGGGAACGGGGTTAACGCTTCCATTGACTCGACTTTTAATTTTTTACCGGGTTAACGCTAAAGCGGTTCCGTCGCTGTGTTATTCGGGGCGGGAATCTAGCAAGTAGGGGTCCGCCAATAATATTAACCTCCAGAATGGCGAAAACTTCTGCAGCCTCACAATAGGGTGGTGCAGTTATTGGATGGGATGGTGAAAGTGCTGGCTTTTAGAAAATTTTCGCCCAGCACAACGGTAATAGAGACCCGGCCCGGAGGGCTGATTGGAAAGCAGGGGCACCAAGGTAAAGCTAATTCGGACGCTCTGTCCTGCACAGGACTGAGTGAGATTGGTGTCCACGCAGTCGAGCAGCAAGCAGCGGAGACGTTGAAGTCACAGAGTGCAGCTTTATTTACTTTGAAGCCGGAGAAGGGGCGAAGGAGGGGTTATACTTGAGCTGTCGGCCCTATCCCGGCCCACCGACTTTCGAGCCTTCAGGCTGTGCAGGCTCCACTGGGGCTATCACCAATCTGGACAGAGCTCAAACGTACGGCCTCAGGTGCCCATGGACTGCCTGAGCAGTTACGTAGGCAAGGCGAAAAGCAGGCGGTAACTGTTGTGTCCCTGAGTCCCTGAGTCCCTGAGCCTAATTGAGGCGGTAGAGGGCAAGTGATGTTGCCAGGTAACATGATGCAAGGAGGATCTTGCGAGGCCGGGGGGGGAGATTAGGTAGGGGAATGAAGAAGCGCTGCATTTCAAGTTGCTCACGGGGTTGTACGAGGCTCTAGATCTTCAGGAGATACTGTACCTAAGTAGTAGGGATCGGGAATAACTTAGTAGTGACGTTACTTCAGTTATTTCAGGACTCTGTAGACTTATCGATGTACAGCAAAATACATGCCAAAGTCAGCCCCAAGTAAGTTATCAATGGTGTGATCTAGCCCTGCACAAGGCCAGACCATCACCGTCAACCAAGGGCCATATTTAATTACCCCATATATTCCACCCTTATGCAATCCTATGCAACCTTGGTTGGCTTTTTGGTCTGGTTGAAGCACCACAAGTGTAGTCTGGTTCACAAGTGTACTCTACATGTGTATGTACATATGTATGTCCATATGTATGTCTGATTGCACAACCCCCCCTTGTACAGGGGTTCTCTTTGTTTCCGAGAAAATATACTAGCTACTGTATATACATAGGATATCATATAGGTATATGTAGTTACTAGACCACTCGCAGTCCTCATACTCAGAGCTCGAGCCTGAAGCAGCCATGTCTTTGAAGCAACTTGGAAATTTCAGATCTTACTTAGATAACCCTCGTCGAAAAGAGTGGGGCTTCTGGTTGGAAACAAAAACTAATTACAGCCGGTTCTCGTGCCGGTCAGCGGGGGGTTTAAATTCATAATCTCGCTAGCAATTGCGATTGCATAGGAGTACTTAAAGTGATTGCTAAAAATAGTATTGCATTGTAATCAGTGAATGAGTGACCATGTCCATCAATGAGCATCTCTTTCAGATCTACCCGTCCGTAGTACCTATTTTCAATGACAATGGTTGGACCGGGGCTAGGAATTCAGGTATGTGAAGTAGGATGGCGTCGGATCTGTTTCCAGCCAATCATCAAAATTGGCATTACAATGCCAAACTTAAATATGCATCGATCGTGATTCACAGTAGTCCTAATCATCACGTCGCCGTTTTTGTATTGCAAAGCCTTTGTTCATGGGACTCATGAGGGGTAGTCCCGTGAGCTTCAATGTTTGCCCATATTCGAGTGTAGGCCTACCTAGGGGCATTGCATCCCTGCATGATTTGTTTGCACATGCAGCTAACTCGTCCAGCTGACACCAGATGCTGCATCACAGAACTTGAGACCTCATGCTGTCTGGTTCTCGCGGCAGTTCGCATAGCATGTAAATATAGATCCATTCTGACAAATGTGGCCTGATAGTGAAACTCAGTGTTTTTACATTGGTCACTTGCTACATGCTTTAATAAGCTTGATTGAGCAGACCTGAACCTGTGGCAGCCTTGTGTAATGACTACCGTGGCTTCAGTGGTGCTTGCCCCTAGAAATCTCAAACATTCAGTCATCTTCGATACCCAGCCTTTCCTGTTCATCACCTTGATATTAGTAACTTCATATATATTATGCAACCGGGAGGAAGCGGGAGCTGAATGCCATGCATGCGGTGGTAGCAATCCGATCAAGATGCACAGGCTTTTGTACTAACCCATAGATCTTTCTTATTCAGCTCACCACCCTCTATCACCAAGCCCGATAACTCTTTGAACATTTTCTTCCGCTTTTGTAGCATCTTTTCAAACTTGGCAAGATCACTGTCCACAGCTGCTTTTTCTGCAGCAGAAACTGGAGTGACTGTGCCTGCTCGTAGTGGCCCCAGGCGGGCGGACAGAGCCGCCATCTCTGCTTTCAGTTCCTTGATCGTCTGTCGAAGGGCTGTGGCTGTGGGTGCTGATCGTAGGGCAGTAAGCTCGGCTTCGAGCTCCTTTTTTTGGGACTTTAATGAAATGATTTCTCCCCTCATACCTTCCACTTGAAGATTCATTTCCTTTTTGACTTAATTTTATAGCTCAAAGTACAGGGCTCAAGGAGTAAGGAGGGGCATACCTTCAGTTCCTCTGGCGTAGCAGCATCTCTGGGGTCCTATGAGGTGGTCAGAATACCGGCATATTCCAACAACTGATGCCCCACATACATACTTGAGTGATGTGGTAGATTGCCTGCTTGCCTAACATTGAAGTTTCCTTAGCACCTAGAATTTGCCCTCCTTGCCCCCTGGGATGCTTATAGCTTACCAGACACTTTCTCCTTGATAAGTTCCTTTTCTGTGAGATCCTTCAGGGCCTTTGTTGCATTTGCTTTCCATATTCATTGCCTTTAGCCTTGTGAAGCATTGCAAGATCCAGACTTGCAGTATAAGGATATACGTACCTTTGCTAACAACATCATGGAGGTTTGCAACAATCTCGATGATCGAATATGGGCCTATCCGCGAATTCGGCATATATTCATGATTGGGGGAGGTCCACGAGCAGGCACCTACGATTTTGCTTTCGCAAGTACTCTAGTATCAAGTCCGAGGCTGTCTGTATGAGCACTACAGTAACCCTATACATAAAACAGAACCCAAGCTGCCTCTAGTACCTTGCTCCCCAGTTAGCTGTTTTTCCTTAGCTTTCTTTGGCGGCATATCTCAGAAAAGGCTCTCTTCTGATCACAGCTGCTCGGTAAAAATTGAATTTGAGGTGATCTAGATCAAGACTGGCGGCCGTGGTGAATTCGAGTCGAGCGGTGATGGGAAATAGCCAGCCGGTCTACATTGGGCACCAAGCTGTCGAACGTCGAATTCGAATTCGGAGTCTATGAAGTCACGAATTACCGTTTGGGGAATTTAGAGGTCGAACTACTTCCTTTTTGGGTTGCAACCTTATCGAGGGCCCTACGTCATAAGGGTCTTATCGCAAGGGCTCAATCTAAGTAAATGGGCCTGTTAGTCTTGGCAAGCACAACAATTTCAATTTAGATCTTGGATTATCATCACTTCCCCGCAACAATGACCTCTCTTGAAAATGCTCCATTGCGAAACTCAAAGCACACTCTCTTCCTCGACGAACCGCCAGCATGTATCCTCATAGCACCATCTGACCCTTCCCTAGTCGTCATTGGCACATACCTCTATGACACCGGAAAGGGAACCAAAAGTGGAAGTCTGCGGCTATACAGAAAGTCAGCAGGTAATTCGAATCTGTATGGAGGCCATGCCGCTCGCACACTGTGTTGCCTACTTCTGACAGTAAAATAAGAGAGTTGCTTAATAGCCATGACACCCATGCGATCCTAGATGCCAAATTCTCTCCCCACGATCCAGACTATCTCGCAACCACCCAAACTCATGGCTGCTTTCAAACATTTCGTCTAGACCGCAGCGCTGACCCACCAAGCTTTGTCAATAAACGAACGATTTCCCTCTTTGACCCAGAAATAATCCTATTGGCCCTCACTTGGAGCCCAATGGACCCAAGTTTAATTGCATGCACCCTCTCAACTGGGGGAGTAGCCATTATAAACTCTGACCTTCCAAAAAGCAGTGTGGAGTATTCCTATCAACCACATTCAGATCAGGTGTGGACGTGCGAGTATTCGCCTGATGGTAGAATCCTGTATTCGGGAGCGGATGACTCCGTCCTCAGTGCACAGGATCTGGAGACTCGGCAGATGGTTTGGAAGGACAGGAGGACCCATGGTGCAGGAGTAACAGCAATTATGGCTCGACCGGACAACTTTACTCTTCTAACGGGATCATACGATGACAACCTCCGGATAATGGACCTACGGACGAGGGAAGTTGTTGGGAAGATCAACTTAGGTGGTGGTGTGTGGAGGCTAGGCAAGCGAGGTACTGATGACAGATCAGTTATTGCAAGCTGCATGTATGTGGGGTCCAGGTTGGTGGACTTTGGGGAAGACCTGAGGACACCCAGCGTGATGGCAAGGTTTGAAGAACATGAAAGCATGAACTACGCATGTGATATCCATCCCATGGATCCAGACATTGTAGTATCCTGTAGCTTCTATGACAAAAGAGTATGCATTTGGGACATGAAGAATTAATTAGGTAAACTGGTCTATGTAGCATACCACTATCCGCTAGCAAGTTTATGCCTATAGGTGTTTTAAACAATGGTCTCCAACTCCCTGGCGTATGCCACTGTATTCTCGATGATGTTCCCCGCCTCTAATACTTCCCGGCTCTCATCGTCTTGTGGGAAGTAAATCCGTCCGTCCTGAATGTGCCAGCCCTTCTATACGGGAATTAGCAGCCTGCTCCTGAATCATTGCTGGACTTGGACTTACCTCTCTAGCGAACTCAACAACCTCTCCTTCCGAGCTCAAGAAGAACAAATTTATTCCGTTGAGAATGGGGATGGATGGGTAGGCCTTTTCTGAACACATGGCGATTTCGTTGCGGATAGTATTGACGAGAATCTGTGGTGACATGTCAGCAAAAGCTCTGCAATGCCGTGCCAGAGAATGATTGCCTGCCAAACGAATTACTGACCCTTGTGAATATCGAATACTCCTCTGACGGTACCTCCGAACTCTTCGTCGCATTCCAAACCTTATCATAACTCCCCTCCATTAACCACCTCTCGAGCATCACCGGATACTTGATGTAAGGATCCTGCTCCGGTGCCTCCAGGGTCTCCAACGCCGTATGAAACTCCGCAATATCATTCTTACTCAACAGCAGTAACAAATGTAGTCCGATAACCTTGCTCTTGTTCGGGCTAGGTGGGGTGATGCTTGGGTCGTCATAGAATGGTTGAAGCTGGCTATAGTACCGGCTAAACGCTGACTCGTCTTCGGTATGTATGCTGATGAGAGCACCAAGCTCTAGTATCTCTCGTGCTGTGAGGAGGATGGATTTCGGAGAAGATACTGTCGGGATGAGGGCATTGCGTTGGAGGAGAGCTATCTTGGCCGCAGTGAGCTGTTGTGAGGCGGAGTGGTAGTCTCGGGATGTGAAGCTTCGTTTGAGGCCTTGGTAAATGGATTGTAATTCCTTGTCTGCCATAGTGATGAGGTTTGATGATATCTAGAGAGGGTGCTAGGTTGTGGGGTATCTAATGTACGGAACTCTGTACTGCCTCAACGTACTTAGTGGAAAGCTTGGCAATAGCTTTAAAGTATTACTAATCGAGATATTCAGTTGAGGGTAATCCAAACAGTTGTTTATAACCAGGGCATAATTTTACCAGGCAGACCAAATATAGGTATCACTCTCATTATGCTATATAATAATATGCAAAAACCATTTCTAGATTATCATCACGAATCTTACAGCTCATCCCTCACATCGTTATCCTTAACTACAGGTGTCTCCTCTTTTGACTTTTCTGCGCCCGAATCTGCCAGGTGATCAACGCTCTCTCCGTCATTTCTCACTCTCTTTGCAAGAGTTGCAACTTCATTGTCGTATAGCGTCCATTCAGGAACCTGCCTTCTAGCCCTGTCCAACTTTGGCTCCTTCGTCATTGGATTGTTACAAAGGTCAATTGTCTTGGCAGTAGCGAGGCTTTCATTACTGCACCAAGTCTCACACCATAACCAGTCCTGGGGAAGTGAATATATTGGGAGGAGCTGCTGCATATGGTTCGGCAAGTCTTGATCAAGGTTGGCCAAGCTGCCAGGGTCTGCGGAGAGCTGATGGTACTGCTGGCGGAGACGGTCACCGGCTGCAATTTGTCGGAACCTCTGCAGATCGACGACATAGAGGGCACTAAAATTTTCGTTAACATCAGCCAGAAACTCATATACTATGCTCCCAGTGCTCTCACCTAATGTGATATGGAAGACCTCTAAGAAAATTCTTCCAGTAGCCTTGCTTCCAGAATCGGAATCCCTCAATCTCCTCTCGGGAGTCACACATAGGGGTGAAACCGTAAGGGGCACCCTGAAGGTCAAGGTCAACCAGCTCCTTCAAATCTGTTCGAACAATCTGGTCCGCATCAACAAAAATAACTTTGTCAAGATCCAGTGGGAATAAAACATCCAAGAACAAAATTTTATATCCCCAGATCTCTCGTTGTTTTTCCTTCTGACCCCTTAACCAGTGAGGCCACTTGTAAGTAATAAGCTCGTACTCAAAACCGTACTCTTTGGCCATGTGGGGAATGAAGTCCTTGAATGACGGGGAGAGAAAATTCTCAATAAACCAAAATTTGACAGTATGGTTGGTATGTTTCATGACACTGAGCATCATTATATTCAGGAAGCGCTCATAAAGATGACCACTGGCGACTGAGAAGATGTTGATATCCGCCTGTTTCTTCTCGATGACCTGGTTCTTGGGTGGTTTAAGAATACCAATGAACTGTAGGGCTTCATCGGCCTTTTGTAAACCCTCCTTAACATAGTATAGGATGTCCTTTAGTTTAGCAGGTTCTGCGAGAACATCCGCGGCTTCCATACCGGCTTTTCGAGACAATCTAGGAAATATAGTAGCTCCTTGAAAAGTAACAACTGCTAGCTGGGGGTTCCCATCATGATTTTTATTGTTATATCCTCTTGTCCCAGCGTCGTCAATGTTGAAGATCGTTGCTGAATTTCCTTCCTTCAGCGATAGCTTCCACATTCCTGGGTTGGCCTTAAACTGGAAATAACCCACATTCGCCATCACTATGGTGTCTGCAAAGTGCGGATCCCTTCCGTTTCCGAGTACTAGCTGTGCTCCTTTGGGTGGGCCACCAATTGTGATATCACGGGAATGCCCCTGGATGAGGATACTACGAAGTTCATAGATAGCTTCCAGGTTTTCCCCCCGAAAGCGGTCCCTCAGCGATGACAGCTGGATATTGTCAGGGTCAAAGACACAGACTTTTGGTGTCACAAGCCACGACGGTGGGACATCCAAACCCAGAGTCAGCAAGGCATCTATAGGTATTTTATGGAAGTCGGCCTTTGGATATAGAAGTTGCCTAAAAAGGAATTAGAGAACATCATGTGTGATTGGTTATATGCGCGTCAAGCAAACATACCCTTCGGTACCGAACCTAGGCTTTGAGTCCAAGACATAACGGTAAAGCCGCTTTACAGTAAGGTCATTGAGCACCCTTTCAGGATTAAGGAATAACCTCAGGTATACACCATCCATTTCAGACAGGGCCTAGCATGGTATCAGCATCCTGTGCTAACACTCGTATGTAGACAAATAGTTACCTTCAGTATGGGTACGTATCTTTGTGCCAACTCACTCGTAGGGTCAATAGAGGCAACGATGTGGAATATAGCCCTGTACTTGTCTCCAGTGACAATCGCACTATGCTCGGCCCTCCATTGATCGTATAGATTTATACGCATAGAAGGCGGACTGACAAAAAGCTCCTGAGGGCCTTCGGGGGTGGTGCTTAAAGCAACCAGGTTGGTAAGAATTGCCGCATTTGAGCTACTAGGGCATTAATTGGAGAATTTGCTTTCGGTTTTGCGAAATATACATACCTGCTGAGCTTATCTAAAGCCCCTAAGTCATCAGCAGCCTCGAGGACTGGTATTATTCTTTTTTCCCATTCATATGTAAGCAGCTGCTTGACATCACCCGCGCTGAAGCCATCCTTTGCAGGTATTGGACCCACAACCTGTAGAAAAGTACATCAGCCTTTTGAGAACTTGGGGCCCACGCTATTTTTGTACTCACCCGCCCATTAACGACAAGGCCTCTCTGTCCAGGTTGGAAGCCCGCCTTTTGGAGCACTTCCTGGCAGGATCTCCAGAACTTCCCTGCCTCAATATGTTCATTGAAAAACCATGCCTTTGACTTCATGCCTTGGTATTCATCTACCTGGGTCAATAAATCGATGCTAGGATATTCAATATGACTCCTGTTTGGAGGAGCCTCTTTTAACAATTGGAAAAGCTGTCCGCTACTTTTGATGAGTCCT
>Ga0307511_10003331_pt1 | contig 16531 bp, 21 predicted proteins | sample 13_EM_MG_FD_200266 | JGI IMG/M metagenome (GOLD analysis project Ga0307511, IMG submission 200266) | Populus trichocarpa ectomycorrhiza microbial communities from riparian zone in the Pacific Northwest, United States - 13_EM | ecosystem: Host-associated > Plants > Roots > Unclassified | place... | reverse complement strand
CAATGGGCCGGTCATTAGTGCGATTGGTGAATGGGCCGTCCCAACCAGCAATAGCGTCCCATTGCTGACTGGGCCGTATTGCTGAATGGGTCAGAACATTACAGCATACCTCTGAGATCCAGCATTGAAGACTCCAGTAGGTGATATCGATATGGAGGTAATTAAGCTGCATTAAATAAATGAGCTGTACAATGATGTAATTAATTTCATTGCTGGCAAGCACAATAATTGGAAACAGGTAGTTCTAGCGCTTGATGTATTTGACGTTACACATATTCATAATACCTTACTACATACAGGGAAGAACTAATCAGTGCTACGCTCGATGGGAAACACCATGGAATTATTCGCAAGGAGGTATGGATTTTTATCAACTCGTTCTACTGATTTCTCCGCCGGTATAGCCATGTATTTGCATTCAACCATATACCCACCCGGGATCAACTATTGCTCTGCCGGTCCAACCATCCCCCCATGGGCAGTGGATTACCCGTGTTCCTACAATAATAAATAGTGGGGATGACACACAAGCAAAAGGAAAGGACAAGATTGAGAGCCTACCCCCCCACCCTAGCTCCTACACATAAAAGAGCTAAAGATCCGACTCGAAATGCCACACATCCGAATGAACAAATACACATGAATATTTTACCAAAATCGGTAGTTTCCATATGAAAATGCCACGGCCTTGCCAGTCAGCTCAGCTGCCCCACTAAATTGAGTCCAGGATATATGATTGTTGCAGGAGTCGGGCTCCGTAGCGAGAACCCATACGGTGCGTGTGCCAAGCTGTTTGAATATCCAATCTTGAGCGTCTGGACTGAGATCCGATAGCCGGTCTGTGTATGGGGGGATATTGAATGTCGGATTAGTAACTATAGCGGGTGGATGTGCGGGGCTTGAAGAGTTCGGGCTCGCGGAAGTATTGATATGGGTATTGGCACCGATGGAGAAAGTCGAATTGCAGTCTGAGTATCTGAAAGTAGTGAATCCTGCAAACAAGTGCATGAGACAGGTTACAGTTGGTGGTCGGTAGACGATATCGGATGCCAGCTTTTGCAATTCCAAGCTCAATCGGATCTCCTTGGATTGCAGCTTCTGGGTAGCATAAAGCATTTTGCAGATGGCATTGCAAGAAAACGAAATCCCAGACAAGTTGGTGGTAGTTATGGCGCTCGAGTCCTTCCATTTGACTGCTTCCTGTGGTGTGTCCTCGCTCAGCCCAGACTTCGTAAAAAACCATTCAACATATGCAAAAACTTCCATCAGAATCTCTCCAGAACACCTGGCTGAGTACCTTGGGTCGACCGGAGCCCGAACCGTATCGGATATTGCAGCCAGCTGCACCCCCCATGCCTCACCTGCGGGTGACTGCTCTATCAATACCAAAGCAGTGACCATTTGTTGCATATTACAACGTGTAAACATAGCCCAGGAACCGTGCCGCCGACCATACCCCGTAGCCGCAACCGTGGCTAACACTCCCGACGGAACAGGAGGGACGGATGACAGAACTTCGGCCAGCGTACGACTAGCGGAGATTGGGTCCGAGCTGGATGACATGGTATACAATGATCTCGAGCAAAGGCACCAGGAATATAGATTAATATAAGATCTCAGACGCGCGATCAGAAAAGAGCTCGGGGATTAACAGGCGGAGTCGTGAAAATTCAATATGGATCCAAATTCAGATTGCGGGGCAACCATGCGAATGAGCCTTGGTGTCCAAGTTAGGCAAGATGTGGGGACTCGCAAATGTACTTCATTTATGACGAATAGGACCAGATATAGCACTTCGACTGCATATTAACCTGCTTGGCCCTTCATATCTCCTGAAACGATATGATGCAATCTTCGGGGTGCATTGTTGCATTGAGCGATATTAACCTCCATCGAGCCCAAAGCTTTAGCCAGTCCACCTCGATTAAAAGCATACTATCGAAGGGGGATATGCTTATAGCGAATATATGCTTATAGCGATATCCGCTGAAACTGACTGTATATTATTATAATCAAAAGAGGGATCATACAGGACCTACTAGTAGACAACTCCGGAATCCTACGCTGCTAACCTGAGAAGTCTTCTGTTGAGTCCCCGCATGAAATATTAGACTACCGATCAATAACTGATTGAATGATGGTATTTGATCAAATGTGAGTATCGCAGCACCCGTCACAAGTACATGGTGTGACCTCTTATTAGCACGGTTAGGCCAAGGGCGCTCATTTATATGCGTTATGCTAAGACGCATACCGACATGTTGTAGCAAAACTCATATATTCCGGTGCAAATTCAACAATGAGGTTTCTTCAATTAGATTAGATAGGACTGTGCCGATTGCGACCCGCTAGGGCTACATTGATTGTAGTCTGGTTATTGATTGAAGCTCCGTGCCTTCCCTTCTTTCGATTCCGATAGTATAAACCACCAACTCTCCTTTAACCAGACTACACTCTCCTCTACTAGTCTGGTTGGCACGACCGCTCCTACATAATCCACTCTCCCCTAAACAATCCTCTCCCCTCTAAAATCCACTCTCCTCTACCCCTCATCACGTTCAAGTACTCCAACGGCACCAGACCCAACCAGAGACGATTGCGAAAATATTTTTTGACAATAACCCTGGGTCTGCCCCTTCCCCCTTGCAGGGGTAGTATTGAACTCGCCCCCTCGTGGAACGAGTGCGAAACAAGATGTGGTCCAGCTTGCAGTCGCTGTGAGTGCAGGACCCCACGAATGCAATTAAACAAGTGTTAACTCTGCCCGCAGGAGTACATGCCGAGGGGGGGGTATGTTGAGTACCATTTTTATTATAATAATAATTCAGTACTCGTATTCAGCTACCTAGGCTATGGCGAGGGAGCGCATCCCCGAGTGAGGACTCGGCTTAGTTGAGTACCACATCTTCTGGTACTGCTGGAGGATACATAGGGTGCGACTGCCGCCGGTGGAGGGTGCTGAGAACCCAGGCAGTGAGGGTGCAGGAGGCACAGAAACAAGATACAAGGCAACCAATACCGAGACAAGGGACAAATAAAGAAGAAGTAAAGGTGTTTTTACAGGAATATCTGGGGCTCACCTAGAGGAGTTGCTCAGATTAATGCCGAAGAGTGTAATTCCAGGAGGGCAGGCTGGGAAGCCAGAAATAGGGGAAATGGCGGATGTGATGTGGGAAGGCCTGGAGGGGAGACAAGATCTAAACACTATGCGTACAGAACTCCAAGGTAAGGTCAACTAAGCAGACCTAGAAACCATCAAAACAGTACTTAAGGGCAAGGCGGAGCGAGGAGATCGACATATACTCCATCCAAACAAAACTCAAGTGCAAGGCCAACCAAGGAGACCTACACCACCCGAAGGGGACTCTCTACAGAGATGTAGTCTGCGGACCCAGACAAGCTTTTGTCCTCTAGGGTACCATAGCCTTCACGGATGTGGCACTCTTGCATTACCCAAGCACCTGTTATCGATACAGCCTTCATCCCCATAATTAATATTATCTGCCCGTCTCCGTATCGAACTCCACCGTGGCTCAATTACTCCGTACACACTGTATCAACGCTGTATGCAGAGGTTATGCCACAGGATTCCGCCATGCGAGGAAAAGGTCCGTATGGGATAGAGCATCAGCGCTGTCGAATACAGTATCTTTCTTTTTGTTTTACAACAACTCAATACTCGTATGCATACTATCTAGTATATGGCAAGACCACGCATCCCCGAGTAGTGACTCGGCAGGATGATTCAGTCCCTCGGCCGCGTATCTACGTACAAGACCAAAGCCCAGAACCAGATACCCCCGGTACTCGATTTAAGACTGATTACATAGGAAATCCGCCACCTCCGCGCACCACTCCGGATCCGACCCTATTTCTTCCAATGAGCGTCCGTTCCCATCTCCCACCCGTTTGCACACCCTAATGAATACAGTACCTCAGGAGCGTTTGGGAGATGGGTCACTGAGATACGTATGTACCAACGCACCAGGCATTCGGAGTAACAACGGGGCATTTAGCGATGGGGAATCAGAAGGGAAAATGGTAGAAATAAGCGTTCTTCACTATGAGAGTCAAGCCCGTTGGTTGAGTGAATTGATGATATATGATATATGCTATATTCGATAAAGATATATATGAATAACTTGGGGGCGGGGTAATTCCCGACATATATAGGCATCCCTTGATATACCAGCATCGACCGATCAAATACATCCTTCCTTTTCCACAAGATTTCTTCGATCCATTCACCCTTGCTACCGGCCCAATTATCCATCATCGGCTGCATGGTTATCCTGTTCCAACAGAAAATTGAATCATACCCCCCAAATCGTGATGGATAACCGCCTAGGAGGATAGCAAATTGGAAATACTACGCCCTGATTGACGTATTTCCGGGTAAGTCAGCTATCGATACCAAGTGGTAGCAGAAAACTAATGAGATATCTATTTAGGGAGGCAAGAGGACAATACCCATGAGCTTCAACTCAGAATTCGATTGTAAGCCATGCAACGCTCTCTAGGTCCCAAATCCTCTCTAAACCACCTACTCACCATTCTAATGCATTGCGAAATGGACACATCATCAGCCTCACCTTATTAAAGACACATTTGCCGGAGTTTATTACCAAGGATGAGCTGTTGTGGGAGAGAGGAGGAGCAGGTTTCCGTGGCTCGAGACTCGGGGGGGGGTATTCTTGGACGAAGACAATAATCGAGTCATGGGGATGGTTATTGAGGGTATCAAACAAGGGGTTATTCAATCTCGCTTTGATAATCTAACATTAATCAGACCCGCACAAAGGCTCGTAGTGTGTGTGGATCAGAGATGGCTTTAGTACGGATGTAAGCTTTGGCGTCGAAGGATCAGGTTGTGAATGACGAGTACTCCAGGCGGGGGAGGTAATACTCATCTTTTATGCTCGGATTATTCTTTTTCGATTGAAATCGACTTCATACTGTGATTGGTGTAATAGAGACCCGATTACCGATTCACCCGGTGTTCGATAACCTCCCCAATTGCGGCTGATGATTGTGCAAACTCTCGCTGCAAAACATTGGGTAATCGACCGCGTAAGACTATGTTGGTGCTCAAACGCTTTGTCAATCAAACTATCGATAGAGTTGAAAAAGAATATCCCGAGGCATGTTATTCTTGGTTGGTGTTGTTTATCAATTGGTTTGTCCGACAGTTTGCTTCAGGTGATCAAAATTACATGGCAATTTCTCACAGAAAGCTCTCAAGGTATCGCTGTTGACAGGTCTACTGATGTCATGGCAGTCAACTTGAAAGGTAAATACATTCTACACAGGACGTAAGGCCTCTGGAATTTGCTCGATATAGGAATCTATATGGCCAGGATTAAATACGAGAGGAAGATTAGTATGGGTGAATGCGGGAATTTCAAGTTTAGGATTCTGAACTCCGTTTGGTGGTGATTGTGGCGTCATTACCCTGAGCCAGTGTGGACATACTGTGTTACCCTGAGTTAGTATGGACTTATGCCAAGCCCGGAAGTGTTTACCTGCTTCCTCCCTCGTTTGCACCATTGAACCACCATTGAACCACGACCATAACCGCACCTCATATTCCCCACCAAACACAAGAGTAACGGCACAAACTTCACCTGCCATATTCAAATCCCCATAGCTGTATCCTTTATAGTGAAGTCGCGATATAAGAAACCTCTCGATATAAGCAACTGGGCTCCGGCCCCGCCAGGGAATATATCTCTTGATATAAGAAACCTCCCGGTATAAGAACCTTCCCCTCGGTCCCAAGGAGGTTGCTTATATCGCGACTTCACTGTATGTCGGTATTGGCATAACGGCGCTTGATTCATCAAACACTCGCCCCAAACAACGGCGGTGTCATCCGAAGATTACATCTACGATCGCATAGCCCCTCCCTTTTATCCCGAGCCGGCCCTATGAGAAGATGAATTCACTGTATATTTGGAGAACTGAAAAACAATGAGTGCTCTTGTTCTGCGATACCGGAATGGCCTGAATTTTGCAATTACCCAGACAACCTCAGAATATCAACAATATTGCAGGAATATTACCCTAGGGAGCGATAATACCTCGTTACACCTCTTTTGTAACAACCACACGTCATGGCTTTACTCGTTGTCACGGACGTTGCAGTATGTACTTGTCGTTACCCTGAAGCCCTTTGTCATCGAATTTTATTCTTGTATAGATAGTCTACTGCCTTGCTCGTTATTGCTTCCTTTCCTTTTCTCTTCACCCAACGTCTTGTTATCCCTTGTACCTAGCTACAAACCACGCTCTTCTTCTCTCACCTTCTAGGCGGCGCTGGAAACCCCGTTGACCGCGAGACCCCTTCCATCACTCACGTAGGTACGTGAGTGCCCGTGCCGCCCCTCGCCCTGCCCGTCGTACCTTTTGGTCCTCCCTTCGATTCCTGCATCCAGTGTCGTACCACATCTGGCACGAGATTCATATTCGGAATCCCCAAACAGTCTCGCCCCGTTACATCTTTTATGTTTCTTAGCAGGGTACAGCACAACACCATTCGCGACGACGGAACAGTAGCGCACATGCTCACCCTGCTTCAATGAGATCAGCCTGATGAATAAAGTACTCGCAGAGGGAGCAGTGAGCCTGAGATGGGTAAAGGCACCATGGGAATTTTCGGGAACGAGAAGGCAGGCGAGTTGGCAAAGCAAGGAGCGGCAAAGACACCAACTAAGACCTGGATCACCGAAAGGGAATTGAAGCAGGCCTGGGTCAAGAAGAGAAAAGCTGAAAGAGCAGTGAAAGGCTCGGCGATGGGAAGGACACTCAAGTGGAACCGAAAGCACTAATCAATTACACCCAATGTCGAACGGGGACCAGGGAGATATGTAGAAATCGGTCTACACCGGTCACTCGTTCGCGAGATATAATGAAGTATATTCATATACTACAGAAGACTTGCTTAAGAGAACGTAAGGAAATCCCCCGACTAAATACCCTATCCCCCAGAACACCGCTGACCCGAGAGAACAGAGAAGTGACCACAACGACCCCATTAGTGCATACCGCTCTCCTGCCTTCATTCAGCACCCGCTGCCTTCATTCAGCACCCGCTGCCTTCATTCTGCACTCATCCCTGCCATATCCATGCGTCGTCTTATTATACCGTTTCAACAAGATATACACTGGACCCCTGGGAGGACCCAACCTGTGGCGCGGAGGAATGCTTTGAACTGGAAACTGGCAGACATGTGGTGCTGGTATGAATTTCCAGGACAACGCGTCGCTGTTACGGTATCCACCACGACTGTGTCCATTGCGGCCGATGTCCTGTAACGCACCATATTTTTTCTTTTTGAGATTCGATGCGGACAACTGAGATTTTATTCGACGAAAGGTAATAAAAACTGGGTGCCCTAACCTCCGACAGTAGAGTCTACGACCGGGTTTCCGCTCACATGAGACATACTAGCCGTTCTAGGCAATTCCGCGGTGCACAGGGTCCAGAGGCCATTGCACCTGGATTCAGATCTATGGAAACAGCTACGCTCTACAACATGGCTACACTTACGTCCCGCCAAAATCAACCTAATGCCATTACCCCCTCATTGCAATATGGCTTCCCCTAATGAGCCCCCCTCCCACCCACTACAGCCGTCCTTGGCTGAATATCAGGTGGCTTAGGCTATAAGCACTTGGGGGCCTTTACCAAGTATCTATATCAATGTCAATCAGTACTGACTGCAAAATAGCAAGCTGGGATGGTTTTAACTCCTGGCACATACCTGTGCAAAATGTGCAATTCCGAGATCGCTAATTGCATCAACTAAATCTACCATATCTAGGCCCGTTAGTAGCTGATGGTGAAAAGGGGCAGCACACGTTCAAACTCATTAGTCATGTGGTTCACACGTTCGTACGGTATGTGCCAGATGTGTATCGCACTTGGGATTGTCAAACAAAACTCCGTCGTTACGAGTACGCACAATAATAACCCACTTGACGATCTCGGCCTTCTGACGTTGGAGAAAACAGGAAACAATGAGCAGATAAGGAAAATTAAATTTTTTATAATTTCCCCCAGGGGGGAGTTTTGCAAAAACTCGAGCGTTTCCCAAGAACTGACAACTACATTTACAAGGTACAATGCATAGGCAAAAGCCGCGCAAGACTTCGATCCGTTCCTTCTCGTAGGAATGCCAACAGAGCAAAGGTCCCCTCCAACGACAGTTCGATTTTCCAAATACGAGGAAAATATTGAAGGGAATGGTTTGGAAGAAGATGGAGTTCATGGGAGCAAGCGGATGACAGGAAGGTGTGGATGCGAAGGAGGAAGGAAGGCGATAAGGAGGTTGTGGTAGACTTGGTGGAGAATTTTTTACTAGTCTGAACCTTCAAAGGGGAGGCAACGGGGCGGGGCCATCGCATGACATTCAATGTACAGACTTTTAGAAGGCAAAAAAAGACGAGCTAAGGAATTCGGCTAAGAATGAACTTGGTACTTTTCGCACTTGTTGCCTTTTGCCTTGCCATTCTTCGACATCATGCCCCTTAACACGTTTCGACACCACAGTCCTTAATCAGCGCTTTGCTTGCATTGCAGCATCAATCTGGACCAGCTTTATCCCCTAGGTTCTGCTCCATTAGCAAGCGCACTTGTAGCAGTGTCTGCTACTGCATGTACCTACATACCAAATTTGAAGAGTATTTGCATACAATAAACAACAAATCTCGGTTGAACTATTAAGGTATGCTGTGGCTAATTGTGAGTAGACATATACCGAATTATTAGAGCGTACCTCCGGAGATTCCCTATTGAAGGCTCCAGTAGGTGGTTAAGCTGTGATGGAAGGCATTAAATGATGACTGCATAAGCGAGACCTTGGTGGGGGGGCGTATAGTGTTATTATTGTCTTTCTCGGGTTATTTGAATAAGGGTATACAAGGGCGGGGGATTTTCCTTACGTTCTTCTGTTATTTTCATCAAGCAAGTCTGCTCTTCTATAGTATGCGAACATACCTACTCTCTTCTACCTCGCGAACGAGTGAATGCTGAAGAACGATTTCTTCACTCTCGTCCACGAGATAGCTGAATGGATATCAACATAGGGCACGACGTGCCAAAGGAGATAAACATGATAAACGGGCCGACATATAAGCTTGTGTATTTCCATATTCATTTGAGCGGTTTTCCCGTAACGTACACATTTTTTCCGTTCATAATCTCGTAAATCTTACACTTACTACATGCGAGGAAGAATAAATCTATGCTACGGCCGATGGGAATATTCTATAATTATAATGGTGGAGGGTGGAACGGGCAATCCCTGTGTATAAAATAATAAATTCGATTTTCTCCAAAACTCCTAGCATTTCTGGACCTGCACAGGTCTAGCCTGGTGGGCACCATCATTACTCACATACCCCTTGCAGTATGGCGTAGTCCGGCCACAGCGACACGGGCTAAGTAAGGAGATAAATGTAACAATAAAAGGGCAATCGTAGGATATAGATGATTTTATGCAAATTGCTTAGATGATAATAATGAGATATAAGAGATTCCACTAGACATCACAAGAAACAACATATCACAAAAAACAACATATCACAAGAAACAACATAAAACAATGGAAGGGCTGATTCTTCCGCCGTTATGACCACGTATCCATATTCATCCGTCCATACCACCATATATCCGCCTGGGGTCAGCTACTGCTCCGCCAGTCCAGCTCCTACAACAAATAAATGACACACACAAGCAAACGAGAAAAACAAGATAGAGAGCCTTGCTCCTACACATGAAAGGGCTAGGGGCCCCGACCAAAGATAATACACATGAACGATGGACGGGTAACATATTACCAAAATCGATAGTTTCCATATGAAAATGCCAGGGTCTTGCCACTCAGCTCAACTGCCCCACTGAATGGAGTCCAGGATATATGATTGTTGCAGGAGTCGGGCTCCGTAACTCGAACCCACACGGTGCGTGTGTCAAGCTGTTTGAATATCCAATCTTGAGCGCCTGGACTGAGATCCGATAGCCTATCTGTGTATAGGGCGATACTGAATGTCGGAGTAGTAGCTATAGCGGGTGGATGTGCGGGGCTTGAAGAGCTCGGGCTCGCGGCAGTATCGATATGGGTATTGGTATCGGTGGAGTCAGTCGAAGTGCAGTGCGAGTACCTGAAATTAGTGTATCCTGCAAACAAGTGCATGAGACAGGTTACAGCCGGTGGTCGGTTCCGGATATCGGAAGTTATTTTTTGTAATTCCAAGGTCACTTGTTGTAATTGTAAGCTCATTTGTTCAAAATTTGAACTCAATTTGAGCCCCTGGGACTGTAGGTTCTGAGCAGCATATAGCATTTTGCTGACGGCACTACAGGAAAAAGTAATCCCAGCCCAGTTGGTGCTGGATATAGAGCCAGGGTCCTCCCATTGGACTGCTACCCATGGTGCGTCCTCGCTCAGCCTAGACCTCGCAAAGAACCATTCAACATATGCAAAAATTCCCGTCAGAATCCCTCCACCACACCCAGCTGAATATCTTGTGTCGGATGTGGTCCGAACCGTATCGGGTATTGCGGCCAGGCGCACACCCCATGCCTCACCTGCGGGTGACTGCTCTATCAATACCATAGCAGTGACCATTTGTGGTATATTCCAAGAGTGTGTGCCATCGCTATTTTTATATGTAGCCCAAGAGCCGTACCGCTGGCCATACCCTGTGGCCGCAACCGTCGCCAACACTCCCGGCGGGACAGGGGGGACAGATGACAGAACTTCGGCTAGGGTATGACTTGCGGAGAGAGGGTCAGAGTTGGATGTCATGGTATTTAATAATCCCAAGCAAAGGCACCAGAAATATAGATTGATATGGGATCTCAGACGCGCGATTAGAAAGAGCCTGGGCGTGAAAATTCAATAGATGGTTGATCCAGATTCAAATTGCGGGGCAACCATGCGCATAGTCTGGTTGGCACCCATGCGCATGAGCTTTTGGTGTCCAAGTTAGGCAAGATATGCGGACTCTGGCTGTTAGTCTGATCGGCAATCGATTGCGTAACTCAGCGATTCACCAACGTGACTTCACGAGGCAAAAACATCCATGTCTGCTGGTTGTCTCTCTACAGTATGTCCTGTATGTTCTGAAAATAAAACATACTGATTTGAAGTTGGTCTTATTTGCTACGGGCCAGACTATGATAGTGGTATGTATTCTTAATTATGAAGAGTAGGAGTGATACACGTTGGCACTTCAACTGCATATTCCCATCTTACATCAAGATCAAGACTCCCGCTAACCTGATTGATCCTTCGCTTTATTCTAAATATCCCCCGAAACCATTAGATGCCATCTTCGAGTTGTATTGTGTAAGAATTACGAGGTTATGAACGGAGAAATTGTGGGTCGAAGAGAATATATTTGCGTGAGAGTTATCGAAGCGATTATATGCGGACTCCTATGTCTACCGTGCCCCTCCCTTCATTCAAACAAGAAAAATTCGCTGCTTATATCCTTAACCTGCTCTCACGACTTTCCCCATTAATCCCGTTTCCGACCCACTCCTCACGACTTTCCCCTTCTGGATGCGGTGATCTCAATGTCCCATTGAGAGTATTCCAGCATTTCTCACATATTGTGCATCATTGCATTGCCCCTCACTCATTAGTGATATTACTTAAGCTGCGTGCAACTCCTCTGTACATCGAGATCATGATTAACTCGATGTACCGGTAGGTATTCTAACTGCAGATAGTGTGGACAAACGAACACCAATGTATTATCCCGATGGTACGGATAGCGGTATTGAAGTCTTGATTCGGGCGGATCGGTTTGTCCGGTTGCCCTGGTAGATTCTGTAGAGATTTCAAGCTGGGTGACTTTTCAGTTGCTAATAAGGGTGGAGGGGACTACAAGGGTGGTTGTTGGCGGGATCAATCAGGGACTAGGTCAATCAATCAGTAACCTGAACATAATTTCTCGGCTTCGTTCTTGCCGTATCTCGACGCTTGGCGTCAAGAGACCTCAGCGCAGAAATTCTTTAATTAGTTGGTGTTGTTTGCATATGTGCATCGATTGGTTTTTACGGCGGTTCGTACCGGATGATCAAAATTAAATAGCAATCGCTCACAGGTAGCTCTAAAGCTATCATTATAGGCCCCCTTCAAGTAGCCTCGATTTCGGAGGTGGGGTAAATACATTCTACACAGGGCGTAAGAACTCTGGACCTTGGTATTTGCTCGATATATCTATGTTACCAAGATTAAATACGAGACCAGGATATATTAGAATGGATAAATGCGAGAATTTTAGGATTGATGACTCGGACTTTCATCCGTTTGGTGGCGATGGTGGCTGCGTTTACCCTGAAGGAGTCGCCTTACTCTTACCCTGAGTTAGTGCTATACCTGGGTCTTATGCTAAGCCCCGAGCCTCTTCCGAGGGGCTTGTGCCAACCAGACTAGGCCCCGAGGTCGTTTGTAACTCAAATCGTGACGACCAATTGAACCAGGATACCACTATCGCCATCATCACCATCATCACCTCATATTTCCCGCTCAACTCAAGAGCAACGACACAAACCGTACTTACCATATTCAAACTTCCATATCTACATCCTTTAAATCGGTATTCGCATGAATTCTCTTGATAAATCAAACACCCGCCCCAAACAACCCTATTTTATACGGAGCATGGTCCCTGGCCCAATGAGAAGATGAATTCGACTGTAGATTTGGAGAACGAGCAACCAAGGTATGTATCTCCAGATACTTCTCGTTAGATATGCATAGACTGACTGACACCAGCCTCACTCAGTTTAGGATAGCAAGTCCTACCAGTGCAGTCGAAGTTTGTCTTACTGAATGACTCGGTGGTGAGACTGCATGACTCCCGTCAGACGGCTTTTCGATGCAAGAGGCGGGTTATTTATATTGACGGGCCCTATCTGAAGCATGCCAGTAACGATCATAAATAGCCCCGTACATTTATAGGGGGAACGAGCGCAAATATTCATGAGATTTTCGAATGTGCAACCGAAGACCCCAGGACATGTACCCGCGATCACTGGTAGAATAAACACAAATCTCCCAAAAGGGAACTGGGTTACCGGATGCACAAACACTGACCCCGTGTCAAGGAGAGCAAAGTGAAGAGCAAGAAAGGTAAAGACACACACTCTCTTAGCAATAGCTGCTTCCCCATTAAAAGATGAGTTTTACTAAATATATGTAAGAAAATATTCAAAAAAACTAAAAAAGGGATCTTAGAGGTAGCAAAACCCCGACGAACCGATAGTGATGCTGAAATTCCTGCGGAAAATACTATCTCTGGGGAGACTAAGCAAACTAGAAAGTGAATGTCTACTAATAAGCATTTACTCCAGAATATACTGACTATTTACGAGGAGAGACTGCGGTAGTGGATGGCTCAACATTTTCTGGCATCTGCAATTTATAGAAAAGCAAGGGGGGAGGTTGGCGCTCTTACATAAGCCTAACGTGGCAGCAGACAGTTATACCAGCTTATTGTCCTCTATTCTTCTCGTCATCCTCTATTCCCTGCAGACCAACCCTCTCCCTACAGACCAACCTCCCAAGCGCTTACACCAACCTCCTCCTCCTGTCTTATTCCTCTCGTCATCCCCTATTCCCTAAATACAAAATATCTCAAAGGCCTACGGCCGTAAACAAATCCATCAAACCCCTCCCCCGCCAGATTGCTGTTATGGCTTCGAGAACTCTTGATGGCCCCCCCCAATGTTTTTTTCTTTGAATAAAAAGGCCTATGTCCCCAACAACCCGAAAAACGTACTGACGGAAACCTGCAAGCCGGCGGAGTAAGACGGGAGGATAATGATCTCAGTGGGAGGGTAATGATGCCAGCGAGGCAACAAGGGGGGATCATGGTGCTGGGAGAGCAAGAAGGGAGAATAGTGATGCCAGAGAAGCAAGAGGGGGGGATAATGATGCCCGCAAAGCAACAAGTAAGTTGGGAATGGTTCACCACTGGTTGTTCTGAACGCTGGTTAACAGGATACCCGTCAAGTCCCTCCCAAGCCGAAACTAGGGCGGAGATGTTCCGCCACTCTGCGCTCAACGCAGTCACAACTGATCCCACCAAAATCCCTATCAAACTTCGTCCCTCCTCCTGAACCAGAATACCTTTGACTATATTGACTTCACTACCCACATGCATATTGCTACCCTCCATTACCCTTTGAACTTCAATCAATACCTCACTGCCCCCACATTCTTAGACTCTTCCCACAAGCTTTAATCAACCATTAGCAATGGGTCTCTTCTCCAAAACGATCTCTGCTCCCACATTCTACATCCCATACCCCCCCTCCCTATAACCTACAGCAGGCCACCACCCCCTAGAATTAACACCAAAGGGGGCCTAAAGGTCACAATCTCTCCCACAATAAATGCACCAAGAGTAAGGAACGACACCAACCAAGGTGGTCCATGTGTTGCCAAATGTCATCAAGACCATCGAAATCACCATCGGCAGTGGATTCTCCCCAGGTCGCCCCCATATCTCCACCTGTAAAGGCCTAAAAGCAACGGGCGGGGAGCACTAAGCGGGAGGCTCTCCAGAACGAGGCTACACAACGTTGTGCGCAGAACAGGCGCATACTCCTCGCGTACTTTCGGTTTTTAAACCGGAGGTCTATGGGTTTGACGAATTAAAGTATGTATTGTATAGCCATGACTCCAATGGACTACCTCGCTGACAGCTACAGCTGCAGCTGCGTGACGGCATTCCCCCTTGTTAGAATACAGTGCATGTCATTCCTGGAAGGTTTGGATGGTAACGCTCCACTTTCCACATGTGGAAACCTACACTAGGGACTAGTGGGTAGAGCCTCAGGATAAAGCTCAGCCTCATCACGATGGAGAATACAGAGCTTATTGCAACCCGAGCTTATCTCGCCACTGGCAGCTTATCACATCATAGCTACTGCATAACATTCTAACTCCGCCCATGCCTAGCTATACCGTCATAACCGAGCCGACCCGCCTATTCACCTATTCACCTAGTCTCATGTTTATCTTGTTGAGCTCCACATGATACCATGTGCGTCAAAAGGACTCTCTCTGATTATCTTAGCTAGGCAACAATTCGGTGGACTGTGCTAAAATAAATTAGCACCTTGGTAAGAATATTGGAAGGTAAGAATTTTTCGTTGTTTTTCTTGTATATCATAACTCACGGCTAAGTGCGGATTTGGGTATATGTGATAGTTAGACACTGACCATGTGACGTAACAGATCTTAACCATCGCTCTATGATGTTATGTTGAGGGGTAATGTTGTACGGACTAATGAACAAACGCCCCACCTTTCACCTTTGTCTCCCTTCGACGTACAAATTGCCCACCTTCACCTGAATCTTGCCTCGCTCTGGTCAACGTGCAGGAGAATATACCTTTCCTACAGCCACATCGCCTAGTACCAATGTCGGGTCAGAGACCCACTACTGCAGTACTGACACTGCCCAGCATGTTGGGTCGCACACCCAGCCCAACACCAGATCCTGAAGAACCAGAACAGGAACCGAGTCCACCACCAAATCTAGACAACCCACTACAAGGCTTGGATAATCCACTGCCAGATCTCGATAGTCCACCAGATCTCGACGCACAGCAACTACTCAATTTGTGGGACCATGGTGCGAGCCCCCCAATAGAAATAGACCTTGAAGAAGAACTTCTTATCAAGGTCATAGATGGTAGCAATGAGTTCCTTTTCAAAATCGAGCAAAGCACGCAGTTCAAGGAGTTGATGGACGCTTTCTGCACACGAACTGGCAAGGCACCCCCAACTGTACGATTTCTTTTTGATGGGTTAAGGGTCTTAGGTTCAGACCGCCCTGAGGATGTGAGCTTGTTCAGATCTTTACACCCTCTCCTCCTGCCACAAATGCTGACGATGCCAACGTTTATAGCTGGATATGCACGATGGGGATATTATTGAGGCTTTCCAGGAGCAAGTCGGTGGCTCGGGTTCCTAATCTGTCCACACTCGATCTCTATTTCACCGGCACCCAGACAAAGAGCAATAGCAAACGCCCGACCGATACAGTCTCTGGCACTGCGGAAAGTTCAACTGATCGAGTCTTACACGAAAACATCAGCAGCATAAATCCCAACCTATTTTAGGGGGATCTCATGCGTGGATACCAGTAGCCCTATTGCCGAATAGTCCGAACCGTGGAGATGTGCACTATCGAGGCAGTGCTTTGTTCTTGGGGCAAGAAGGTAGGGGCTAAGACAACTGGAAGAGAAGGTCTAGGCCAGATCTACCGATAGCTTTCAATCCTCACTACTGTGTTCCTGGTAGCTGAGTTTTAGTTTATTCGATGTTGGAGGTTGGCCAGCTGTATGGGCTTGGAACTTGAAAAGCATACATATATACATATACGCCTATTCTATCATATAAATACTTCTTTTATGCGGCGCACCTAATGGCGGCGGGATGTGTGGGGGGGAGGAAGAGGCGTGGGAGGACATCTGGACGGACCGGGAATTTTGTGCGGAGGT
>Ga0307511_10003330_pt1 | contig 16534 bp, 14 predicted proteins | sample 13_EM_MG_FD_200266 | JGI IMG/M metagenome (GOLD analysis project Ga0307511, IMG submission 200266) | Populus trichocarpa ectomycorrhiza microbial communities from riparian zone in the Pacific Northwest, United States - 13_EM | ecosystem: Host-associated > Plants > Roots > Unclassified | place... | reverse complement strand
TATAGATTACTTTTTTTATTTTATTTTACTTTTCTTCCCTATTTTAGAACCTTGATTCTGTTGTTGGGGATTAGATACAAGATATCAAGAAATTCTTCAAGGAAAGCTATACTCTCTCTACATTCTTGTAGAATTCAAAGACATAGCACCAAACATACGTTGCACCCCCCCTCCCCCCCCCCACTCACCACGGTTTCTTAGTTTGGCAGAAAATAGATAAAGTCTGTTTGTGTATAATACTCGTTGACTAGTTATATATACGGTATCCAGGGCCTTGGGGGCTTATACCATTCTAGGTAACCCTATCTAATATATCAGTATCCGGATTTCGTTTGTAAATGTATATATATAAAATTTCACATCTTCGACGGAACCAAAAAGGCTAAATCATGTAGGAACCGAGCCTGTATGTATCAAACCAAAAATGAGTATCGATATCGATATCGGAGGACAACTCCCCAATATTTTTCAAGTACCCTGGTGCTGACCATCTGTCAACTCTATATTACATTTACATTACTTTAATCATGTTGGTGTCTATTTGATGTTTCGATTCACAACCTATCTTACTTACTTCTGTGAGTTACTTACTAACTTTCCAATCATTTCCCAAAGTACCAGACTAGGTACCTATAAATAAGTATATACCCTTCTTTAGAGTGGGGGATGTTGTAGGATGGGATATCGTATTATAAGCGACTGTAGATCTAGCTGATTCGACGCAGCGCCCCTCCCCCCCTGGGCCATGAACCAGAATGCTGGTATATCCATATATATATAATTGACCTCAGCAGCCCCGTCCACCCCCCGTATACGAATCGCTGTAGGAGTATGTAAATTTCAAAATTCAAAGTGCTGTCCTTGAAACTGAAACATTAAACATGTGTTGCAATAGATAGATGTTTTAGACTTTCTGGGCTGAACGTTTTTTTTTTTTTCAAATTAATTATTGTGCATGCTTCCAAGTTAGGTACGATACAAGATTTTTTAAAACCAAATGTAAAATGCAAGATGCCATACTTTTTTTTTTCCCCCAACCATTCGCTTAATTTTGGACATGCAGTACGGTACGGTACATATGTACATAACAATTTTTCCTTCGCCGGTCCGCCTATTGTTCTAAAATAAGTTACGCAACCCTAAACTCACACGTCCAATTTAACTGGGCCACTTTAATCCGCCGCGTGGGCCTCTCCCCGCTCTACCTATATTATCCGTTACCGCAACAGCCAATTACCGAAAACCCACTCAAATCACCATAAGCCGCATCCGAGACCCCCATCGACACAACAGCGAGACAGCGACATTCGAACCTCACACATCACCCCCAAAACTAACACCCCCGTGTCTCACCGCCTGTTCATTTTTTTTACATTTTTTATTTTTTCTTAAAAAAAACAGCCTATTTCAGGCACTGACAGCGAATCATCAACTCAGTCGCGAAGGTCGCGACGCCGAACGCGGGGAATTAGACTTCTAGATCTAACGTGGGTAGCACACTCTACTTTACTCTAGCGCGTGTTGGAAGTCCTAAGCCGGAGACTTCCACAGGAGGACCTGCCACCGCCACGCCGACTTCATCTCCATCGTGCCGACATTCTTTTTTATTTAGACGTTCTTCCACACCACGGCGACGGCTCTCAACTCATCCAACTTCGCCCGGGAGTTGGGATTGGGACGCGTTGGTGTCAAGGAAGGTGAGTGTGACAGTGGGGGTTGATGCAGTTCATTAACGCGTGCGCGGCGCCGCGCACGAGTCAGAATGTTAAATTGAAGGGGCTGGGGGATGCAGATGATCTCGATCACAGCTGGACATGGGGCATTGCTGATATATATTTTTTTTTATAGGCGTCATAGTTTTTTCTACATTTACGAATATCGTTCATTCATTCATTTATTCATTCGTTTGACCAGTCATCACTATCTCCAGCGGCTTCGAATACCCACCTCCACCGTTCGGATTCAGATCTTCGACGCTTGAGGCGTGAGGAGTTAGCAACGTTTAAGTTACGGCAGATTAGGAAATAACAATCCGTGGGAGAAGGCAACCATAATGGAGGCACCAGCGGCGGCTGTAGGGGATTTTCCAGGAGGAGGAGCCAGAGGGTCAACAGACACGGATACTCATTCCCACATCCACTATACCCAGCATCACTCTTCCCAGGACCCTGCCGACACCGGGGCCACTTCGGTACCACCAGCCCCACCACATAGTGTTGCCGTGGGCCCTTCCTCTTCATCCTACGCCTTCATCACCCACTCACAGGAAGGGCTCCGGGAGAATAGGCCTCCTATGATTGACAATGCGGGATTGGCCCGCCGGCGACGCCGGAGGACGAGTCAGCACGACCAGGCGATCCTAGAGGAGGAGTATAGAAAGTGCGATAGACCAGACAAGGCGAGACGGAGGGAAATTGCGGCGCTGGTGGAAATGGGCGACAAGGAAGTCCAGGTTAGTTTAATTCTCGTATTGACCTTTTTCCCTTGATTTCGGATGGTTCTATGCATTGCACTCAGAAAGTGCCTGGCGTGTTTATACCTCATGATATCACCCCAGATATGCCTGCTGTATGCTTTAGATGTTGTTGAGAATATCCGACTAATCATCGTTTTGGGGTTCGTTTTGCTCCTATATTTGCGTTCCGAGATTTTGGGGGTTCTGGGGTTTGTGGTGTATTGCGAACAGAAGTCCGCAGTGGTGGCGGGGTCAGCAGCAGACCCACCAAGCCAGAAGTAAACTAGCTTTCCATGCTTGACTTTGATTCACGCCCATACCACGCGCGGCACGAAACGCGCGACATTCACACGCTCACAGATCCCCCCACAATTTCGGGACGCAAATTCAAGGAGCGAATCCCCATCTTTTGCAATCGCAATATAGATTTGGTTCCAAAATAAACGCCAGAGCGCCCGGAGGAAACTCAAACCCCTTCTTCCACACGAGATCATTCCAAACGTGATGAAATCTAGCTCGTCGCCTGTACCTGCATATCAACCTCCTCATTATCATCATCACCGGACAGGATATACGGACGCATGGAGTACGGAGGGAAAACGAGAGGAAGAGGAGTGCAATAGGCAAGACAAGGATGATACCGAGGAGGGCGAGGGTGAGGTGCGGACTATGAAGAAGTTTCTTGATAGAACTCTGAGCCTGGGTGCTGGTGACGAGATTGTGCCACATGCGGACCCTAGAAAAGACTGCGAAGGCGAATATCTCGGTCAAGGAAGCTCCCAGGATCAAATCCTCTCATCGTCGCAATCTTCCTCACAAAACCACGGGTACTATTCCCAACAGGAGACCCCAGCCCGGGAGCGAGATGACGATGACGATGGAGACAACCATGACAAGTTACCTCCTGCCGCTGTTCGCCGGATGAGCATGAGCCATATGCGCCTCCAGGAGGCACTAAGCTCGCCACTGCGCGCCCCCCCACCTCCGCCTACAAATGCTGCAGCAGGTCCCCTTACAACCCCACAGCCACAACGGCGATATTCCTTCGTGAGGGAGCCACCAAGCGAGCTATCCGAGTATATTCACTCCGACTTCCCTCAGCAGCAACAAACCCCCATCAAGCCCCTTCCTGCCCCTCCTCTTGCCTTACCAACACCAAATCCCCGCCGCACAAACCACCAAGGCACATACCACCCCCCTACTCTTCAAAAGCGAAGCTCTTCTTTCCTCCGCTTGTCCACCTCCCTCAATGGTCATGCCGAGGTTGTTATTGATACGGAACCGACGCTTCCTCCGCCATTGCCTCACGGCCTCATGACCCCCCGCAGAGGTGCCCCTGTGCCATCTACATCCTCGGTTCTGAGAGATATCGACAATATGAGAAGCTCGAGGGTATGGGAGTTCTGCTGCGATAAACAACAGCAGCCGTATCCAAGTAGTGATGGAGCGGTCCCGAATCATCACCTTCATAATCATCACCACCATCACCATAGTGCGCTAGAGCCGGATGAAGCCGGCATGGCACTTAGCATTGCGAGGAGTCGTCGTCGGATAGGAGCGTCCAAGGATGCGAGGAGGAAACTGGTGTTTGACGATGTTCCATTGGCGAGGGATGATAGTGGGTTAGGGGGGATGATTGATGGTCCCGACGTCCAGCGCCGTGGTTTGGTATATGACGAAGATGGACCCTTTGGCAGCGGAAGGAAACCTGAAGTTGAATTACCCAAAGCGACATTGCCAGGGAAGAAGAGAATCTCCTTGGGTGAAGTTGGCTCATCAAGCTCCAGGACAGCCAAGCCTTCGACGTACCCATCGACATCGACTTGCCGGAAGCGAGCGTATCGTGAGGTTGAGATCTATGAACAGCCATCCTCGTCCAAAACTGCCGCCCCATTACCACCATCCTCGGAGCGACATGCCGTACCCACGCCGGTGCCAGATGGAAAAAAGAAAAAACTGTTTTCGTCCCCCAGAGGAGGGAGAGCGGGAGGGGGAGGGGGCGAGGATTATTACATATTTGGGCATGAAAGCGATAAGGAGAACTATCGGGATGATGATGGGGACAAAGAGGTGTTTGCCGAGAGTGTGAATGTGAAGCAGCAGAGGCCCGTAAAAGCCTTGAAGAAGTCATTGGATACCAAGGATAGAGGATGGCAGAGTGGGGAGGGGGCCCCACCGTCATCGGGTGTAGTAAAGAAGAGTAAAGTTAAGATTAATATCGTTGGTGGGGATGGTACTGGTGTTGGAGGAAGATGTGAGGGGCGGGGAGGTGATGAGAGGAGAGTGAAGAAGAAACGGAAAGTTCTGGGAGAAGTTGCTGCGGGGCAGGGCCAACCAGGAGGGGTGGTCATGAAAGGGAAGGAGCAGGGGAGGGAGGTTAGAGAGGTGGATGTGGACCTTGGGGGCGCGGAGTTGCTGTTGAGTTTGAGTGCGGGGAGGTGGGGTTGTTGAAATCTTGTTGTTTGCTACTCGTACCATTATGTAGGTTAGTTGCATAGACAGGATATCACTGCACTCTGTTTGTTTCCATGTTGAGTTATTCTCTCTTTTGTTTGTGGGATGGTTTTGTTGCGGTAATTTTGTATCGAATTCCTTGTTGTGGGGCTGTGCTTGTTCTTGTATTTGTGTTTGTGTCTTGTGTCTCCTTTATCATGTTCTGTGTTTTTGTGTTTTGTGTTTGTTTGTGTCCCGCCCTGTTCCCGGTGCGTAAAATGGAGATAAGTTTTGTGTTCCGGAGATAATATGTACCCCTTCCGTCACGTGGTGTGAATATTGTTGCAGATGCGTTTGTATTTTGGGGTTTTGACCTTGTCGGATGCCCAACCGCTATCTGTGTGGAAACCCTAGTCTGATTGCAAAAAAACCCGATAAGTATTCATAACTTGGAGAACTAAATTCATATACCTATCTAATTCTCTTATGCACCGGATCTTGGGAAGCCCCAAGTAGGCAGGCTTATTGATTGCTCTGATGTTTGCGAAATCCATTGTAACTGTTCCTCGTGCCATTCTAACCAGGTAATGAAGCCGTTGCCGACACCCTGGGTATGCTTTTACATCTTGGTAGTCTAATAATGGTTGGCTTGACTATAGTAAAGGTGCTGGCTCCACAGCTGGTGAGGAGTGTGTGTGTGTGTTGTGTGTAAAGATTACGAGGTTATTAAGCGGAGGAATCTTGAAAGAGAGAGAAGTATAGATGTATTCGTCAAGACTATGTAGAGATCGCTATAGTATGAATGCTATGGTTCTACTGCCTTATTTTTTTCCTTCTTATTTCGCCAGCGGATTCCAGCTCTTTTATCCTTTTCCGAGTTATCCCAATATGCCATTTTAGTCTACCCTGCTCATGCCCGCATATCCCAATATGCCATTCTCGGACTCCTGCGTTTCCCGTGATGCTTCTTGTGATGTCGCACGTGAGAGTAATTCCTACATTGTGACTGTCAGTTTACGAACGACGATAGGTGTTGCGGTTGTCTTGCTCTTGTTGCATAACGGTTGCCTCAGCCATCCCTTAGTAGACCGCCGTCTCCCGTAGAGCGCTAAAACGTCATCCAAGTATGTGTCAGTATGAATTTAATTCATACCTGTATATTTTGTCTCTTGTACTTACTTCGAAACCGAGGTTTTTACGAATAAACCTAGGTATCTCTTGTAGCATACTGTGTCCGCTCACAGACTCACTTACTTGTGAACTACTTAGCTTTTCCCATGGCCATGGGATTTGGTAGTCTTCTCGGTAGTTGGTTTGGTGGTCTCAGTGTATTCTATGGCAGACGTTCACGGAGGTGTTGATCTCTCACAGTACAGTTTCAGACTGCGGCTCATCAGTGCCAGAGTGGGCTACTTCCCGATATATGGAGGTGGGATGTAGTTTAAAATTAGTATGGTTTAAAATCCGGACTAGGTTTGAGTAGCCCAAGGGCTGGGCCTTGAGGGTAATATTAATGAAGCGTTGTATAGGGGGAGTGTATGATACATTCAGATCAATTGTACATAAATTTACAATTTGTTCTTGGGATAAGACTGGAATAGGATATTATGTATGATAGGGTGTTGGTACTTTCCAAGCAGTATTCATGATAAGGGGTGGCTCTGTTATCCTCCAAAAGAAATTCCCCCAAGAGCTTATAAGTATTTGTAGATCTAAAGGTTCCTCTTAACTAGCTTCAGTCAGTGAATGCTATACCATCATGTAGGGGCAAGTTAATCTCGTGAAGGGGTATCTATTTAATAATCAAAAATCTTCTCCACATTACGCTCGTTACAAAGCTGTTTCAAATGGTCCTCTAGGGGACACACAATCTTCCGATAAACCTCATTCTTAAAGTCCTCACGCTCCAAAAGCGGTTCAGGTTTGCGGTCCGACGGCAAGCCCATGATACATCCATGGACAGCCATTCCGTATGGTACCCCAGCGGTATCAAATAATTCCGGAACCATCCTTTGGGCATTCACAATCTCCAAAGCCCCTAAAAGTCCAGTCTCACACCCCACAGGTGCTGCTTGAAGCTGATTCATTGATTTCCAATGCCACAATTCAATCAAAATGATACCGAGGCAGAAGATGCTCCTATTGCACAACGATGGCCAATCAGAGGCTCCTTGAACTGTCCTGGAAAGTGTATCGCTGGACTGTGAGCATTTGCGTGGGAAAATCCGATAAACTAAAGGTTTATCAATAACTGGTCCGTTTGGTCCTTGGACGAAACAGATGTCCCCTCGCCCCCAGCTTTCGTTGAGCCAGCAGCTATCGTGCAGCTGTAGCACTGATGAAGCAAGTTTGAGGGCAAGTATAAGTCTCAACTTTGTCGATAGTGTTGGCAAGCATGTGTTAAAAAGATCGCCCAAGGTAACATGTTTCTCGGGTTGGAAACTCAGCCACGATCGTTTGGGGAGCCAGAGCTTGTGGTATAAGTCACCCTCACTGCTGATAAGTAAACCAAGGCACGAATGGCATCCCCGGCGGTGGGCTGCCTTGATTGCGGAGCATAGGCAGTCAATTATGTTTAGGCTGGAGATGGTACGCTCACCCCCATTCCGTGCCTCATTTAGATTCCAAGATTGTCGTTAGGGATATCCCTTATCTATTCTGGAGATTCCTGGAGAAACTGGTCTGGATGTTGATTGCTCAACATCACGGGGCACAGCTAAGAATTTAACTCTCTTCAAGACTCGATTTAAGATTCCTTCCCCGGATTTTGATTTGATCGCAGTCGTCAGGCTACCAGTCTGAAGGCCCAAACCCGTTTCGGCACTATGTAGCGGAATAGGCCCTTTAGCTGAATGCCTAACAGCGACAAGCAAAGAACCAATCTTACTTCTCCAGAGTTGCCTGAACGGCAATCGCACTAGTTGAATATGGTGTAACATCAAAGCATACAGGTACGGCAGGTGAAGGCACTGGAGACGTCTGTCCGGCTTGATCTTGACTATTGGATTTCCCTTGCTGACTTTCTGATAAATCTAAGGGATTTTGTGAGGCTATTATTTAAGGTGGGGGAGGCATAGGGTGCTCATCCAGACACTCAAATTCCATCTCAAGCCACTCTGACGCCCCGGGCTTCATTAAAGCATCAAAGACAAGCTGGAACCAAAGGCTTTGATCTGTAGGTTCTGGAGCTACAGTGGAACGGACCTGTAGTTGTAAGCATGCGGTGTGAGGCACCTATATACCTGACGCTGAGTGACACTTCAAAGACCAATTCGAGTACTGTGATGCTCACCTCACACTCACAAGGTGAATTCTGAAACTTTTCATACATCAAATCATAGACTACTATAGCATGAGCCTTGATTCGCAGATATTTACCTGCTAGGTTTTTGCCATGAGGTATCGCAGATATCGAGGTTACCTCTAGATCTACTACGTGTATTCCAGTTACCAGCAGCCGGAGGTCTTTGTTCAATTGCCGGATACGTGCTAGCTGCTCAGTCGGTAGTCCTTGCCAAAGGCAACATCAAGCATTTTTTTAAATTTTCTCATAGCCTTTCTATGTGCCTAGTAGGCGTCAGAATCTAGGGGGTAATGAACCGGGGGACAAGGTCTTAACTGCGACTCTACCAACCTTTTCATCACAAGAATCAGGGTTCTTGCTTGGGTCAAACCTTTCACCTAGGGTGTACATTATACACTTTAATTCTTCAGCAGCACGCATAAATTGCATGACCGAACTCGGTCGTAGACGACGGAGTAGCGCATGCTGCAATTCCTCCGCTTTCCAGAGATTGCCCCCCGGGTTAGCTATCAGGTTATCAAGGGTTGTATTTTCTGGGAGCGCCATATGCTGTAGAAGCTGATAGCAAGTATCTTCGAAACGCGTTGACTCCATCTCGATATCCCTCTTAAACTGCCCCAGAATGAACTCGTATCGCTTCATATCTCTCATGGTACTGACGCCCTTAATATACACTCTCAAGCCTTCGATGACCAGGGGAAATACCCCTAGGACTAGGCCAGCAGTTTCGATCCCAGTAACCATCCCGCAGTAGTTGTAAGTTAACCGAGGGTTATGGGTTGGAATATGAAGAGCGGTGACGTGCAATGCGTCGATTGAGATGCGAGTGGGGTAATGGAGTGCCGTACACATAGGTACTCCAGAACCCAACCGAGTTTAATTAGTGCAAGTCTGTATCGAGTCTTTTCGCCACAGGTATTACCCACAGCCCCGAATATTGACGGCTTGTAACACATCTGAGCGGACTACGAATATCCACCCAAGAGTTTAGTTTGAATGCCCGCCATGCACAAGGCACAGGCTCCGTCTAGGATGGAAATTCCGCATCAGCCCTCGATCGCATCTTTCTATCAACAGAGTATCGCTAGATTTGAAGGCATTTGCAGGTTCCTAGAAACTCCCGGCTATCAAAAATCCCACAAGGACATGTTCTCCCTTCTTTCGGACGAGCTTGGGCTGGCAATTGTGGAGCACATCGCATGCCAAGCAGCGGACTTTCACTGGATCACCGTCTAAGGGAAGCCTCTCATATTCAAAAGAGAGTGACAGAACTCCTCGTGGAGTTGACCAACAATTTAAAAGATGGTAAGCATTTCCCAATGAGCTTTCAAAAGTATCTATGGCTAATGTATTCTCAAGTGGCTGAAATGCTGGTCTTCGCGACTGAAGCCAGCACGTGTCCGGCAACGCACATAGAGCCTTACTCAGACTCGGATTCTGATTCAAGCATCGATTTCTCTCCGAACCATTGTGCAATCCAAGACGAATCTGTGGAGGAGCCGGGCACTGATATTGAATATGTAGCTTCAAATATTATGCATATCATCACATGTCTGTACAAACTTTCGATGATCATACAGAGTCCTGCCCCGCGAGATAGGCTTCATAAATCCCAGGCTATTCCGATCGCTCATTTTCTACGCTATGAGAAACAGCATGTGCAAGACAAATTCCCCCAAGCACCTGTCTTCCGGTGGAGAGGCTGGCTCATGCAAATGTCGCGCGGCGGCAGCTGCTTAAGTATTACCAGCGCCATCAGAGGAAGATAGCTGGATATGGGCAACCAGCTGGCCCAGAATTTTCTTCGGATCAGCGTCCCATGGTTGAAGAAAAAACCCCACCGACTGCAGGCAATAGCAAGAGCTCAGCACTTAAAATACCGAAGCCTCTAGTCACTTATGTAGACCGGAGGAAGCAGGGGACAATTTCTACTACACTCAATAGTCAGACAACAATATCAGCTTATATAGCAGGTCCCCAAGAAACTACTTCTGATCCATTGAGCCTAGCCGAAGTTGAATCCGAAGGGGGGGTCTCTCGGACTTCATTCGCATCCTCGTCAGGTGGCATAGGTGGGCTCTACGTTCCTCATGCGCCGAGTTTACTCAATGAAGCACCTTTCCAATGCCCTTACTGCTTCTTGATAATTCGGCCCCAAAACACAGACTCTTGGCTGTGAGTTAACCCCCTACAGTAGCCGCTTCATGCAGAATCTCACTTCAGGCAGTTTCATACTGTGACTAGAAGCTGTTCGCTAATTATAATTTTGGAGCAGGAGGCATATCTTCAAAGACTTGCAACCTTACATATGTACATTCGAGGATTGCGCAATGCCGGAACGCTCGCCAAGCTTGGTATGAGCATGAGGCTAAATATCACCGGAAACACTGGCTTTGCAAAATGTGCAGCATAAGCTTCACCGAAGCACGGCTGCTGGAGGAACACCTAGGGGCATACCATAACACTGCATCTGACACAGCACACGAATTCATTGATCATTGTGAGATACCCGTGGAAACGACGCAGATATGTCCTCTATGTGCCACTGAACACTACCCGGTTCAATTCCGAAGGCATTTGGCACGCCACCTACAAGAATTAGCCTTATTCGCACTTCCAAAAGTAGACGATGGGGAGGGTCTTGAGAGCAGGGTGTCTCATTCGACACAAGATTTATTACAAATGGACGATGACATGGATTTCCAGAGCCCTTCCAATTCAACGACAGCTTCCGAACCCCACTTGTCAGTGGAGCATATTAAAGATCCCGATGGAGTGATGGCGGGGTCCGCGAAAGGACCTGTGCCAGGAATCTCGGAGAAGTCGGCAAGCAGTGAAGTCGAGCCTGAGCCTGAACTCAACACGGAATCAACCGCAGAGCTACTTGCAGAGTTGAAGGTGAATCCAAACCTTAAGGATAAATTTGGGAGGACGCGGTTGTCAGTTGCAGCCGCGTCTGGGCAGGAAGCCATTGTTCAATGGCTCGTTGGGCAGGCAGAGGTGGAGGCGGACTCTAAGGATGGTACCGGCCGAACACCTTTGTCATGGGCTGCTGAGAACGGACACGAGGATGTGGTACAGCTGCTCATTGAACGAGAAGATGTGCATGCAGACTCAAAGGATATTGATGGCCGAACACCTTTGTCATGGGCGGCTGAGAGGGGATACGAGGATGTGGTACAGCTGCTCATTGAACGAGAGGATGTGCATGCAGACTCAAAGGATATTGATGGCCGAACACCTTTGTCATGGGCGACTGAGGGGGGACATGGGGATGTGGTACAGCTGCTCATTGAGCGAAAAGATGTGCATGCAGACTCAAAGGATACTGGTGGTCGAACACCTCTGTCATGGGCTGCTGAGAACGGACACGAGGATGTGGTACAGCTACTCATTGAACGAGAAGATGTGCATGCAGGCTCAAAGGATAATATCGATGGCCGAACACCTTTGTCATGGGCGGCTGAGAGAGGACACGAAGGTGTGGTACGGCTGCTCATTGAACGAGAAGATGTGGATGTAGACTCAAAGGGTAATACCGATGGCCGAACACCGTTGTCATGGGCGGCTGAGAGAGGATACGAAGGTGTGGTACAGTTGCTCATTGAATGAGAGGATGTGGATGCGGACTCAAAGGATACTGGTGGTCGAACACCTTTGTCATGGGCTGCTAAGAACAGACACGACGGTGTGGTACTGCTTCTCGCTGAAGAAGCTCGCTTGCGTGTAGCTCATTCAACACTAGGCTTGCATCACGCTTACCGTATCGCGCAATACCTTGCCTCGAAGAACATCCCTCGCTGGAAGTGGAGTACCTTTGAATTGGTTTGTCTAGGCTTACCAGTGCAGGATATTGGATTGGGCATCAATAGTCAACCAGGAACTGCTTCTAAAACCTACACGATAGCAGAGGTGACGGCATGGTGGCGTGAGGTCATACTTACCATCATCAAGGAGGCCATCACATCTCGTGAAGGAGATGTAGAGGTGTATTCTGAGTATATGTCTGAGTTTGAGACTTCTCTGGAGGCAGAATTGGTCCCAGACCAACCACCAGACCTTTGCCACGCTTTTCATATTACGCAATACGCTGCAGCGCAGAGCATGAGGCGCTGACTCTGGGTACTTTCAAATCGCTTTGTCTGGGTGTATCGCTGGATGTTGGGTTAGATGTCGGTAGTCAAACAGGGACTGGTTCTAGAAAATGCACGATGATCGAGGTGATTGAGTGGTGGCGTGGTACAGTTCTTGGCCTTCTTAATGTAGCAATTGAAGCAAGGGGCGGTGCTAGAATGGAAAAGGACAGCTATGTCAACCGAGTCAAGGTGGAGGCCTGATGGATGATTTAGCCTAACTGTTGTTTGACTGCTTTTTTTAAATTTTTTTATATACTCAGATACTCATGTGGGGGTTGTTTGACTGCGGGTCTGGGTTTGCATGGGGTAATAGAGATTGATGCGAGGAATATCGTTACATAGTAGGAACGATATATAGGCTATGGAAATATGGATATGCACCAGGCAGTAGGCGCAGCCGGGCACTATCGGTAGGCCCCACTACTTTTATAGAAACATCTTTTTTATTTTATTTTATTTTATTTTTTTATATACTCAGTACTCATCAGTATGGGGACCATGATGAGCCAGTGGAAGTCCTTACTGGTTTCAGGCGGCAGGAATGTTAATCTGACTGGGTCGGCGCCTATATACAGAGGTGGCGTGGAATCGAGAGGCCTGAATATATAAAGAAAAGAAGTGCCATTAACATCAAAGAAGCATCACATCATAAAACCATCAGTTTAGTTCAATGAAGGGACTGTCAGAGTTTCAAGCACCCCAGTCTGCTATACATATGGCGCGCACTACATACTGTACATGCGATGTTACCAAAAAACGCAATATATCCGTAAAGGGTATATATAATGGATACACCCACGACCCTCAAAATCGGGACTCTATGTAACTACCCCGACTATAGCTATAAGCCAACATGGGAGTTCTAATCTCTGTAATGTAACTTGCACGCCTCCAATTAGCCCGCAACCCCTGCCCACTTCCCCGGCTACAGCATGATAGTTACAGACATTAGTTTTACCCGATAGTGTTACCCTGAACTTAAGCTAGCCACCTTCCCAGGGGCCCCGCAACGGCAATACCTAAAGGTAAGGATAAATACAGCAGGCTCAGTTTTAGCATTGCAAAGCACCATCCTGAACTCCTTGCAAGTAACTAGGTGGGGATTTATCCCGTTGGTTTTAGATACAGCGTTAAGGGGAACATACTTGTATAAAACCTCGAATGCTACTTAGGTACATATTATGATATTCCCTCCTTAAGTTTTGCTTAGTAAGGCAACCTATTTGATCTTGGACTATATTCCAATTGCAAATACTGTTGTTTGTTTTATCATTATTCATGATTCAAGGAAGTTCTGCTAGTTATTATTATATTGAGAAGATACTCGATCACCTAAGTAAAGGTTATTACTTTTTATTAGAGCGGGCCCGCAGTGGCTTGAGTCACAACCTGATTTGGGCCTTCGGCGGGGGGGTGAGGCATGAAGTGGCAGATGGCTATACAGTACAATAGTCCGGTTGTCGAAAATTTTAGATAATATCAACTTGGTGTTTCCGAGGCTACCTGGTGTTTTTTTATACTAATATATATATATGGCCCTATTCTGTACGATCTAAACCTAATTTCTTGATTTAATTGAAAGAGTACTTGTCATGTCACCGGAAAGCAAACCCGCCAGGTACTTAACGCCAAACCAGACACACTTGAGTAGAGTAGAACAACCCAATGACTTCAGATTGCTTTTTTTTTATTTTTATTTTTTTAAAGTCACCTACAATGGTTGTTCGTACTCCACCTCCCTTCTCCTCCACCTCCCTTCTCCTCCACCTCCCTTCTCCTCCACCTCCCTTCTCCACCTCCCTTCTCCTCCACCTCCCTTCTCCTCCACCTCCCTTCTCCTCCACCTCCCTTCTCCTCCACCTCCCTTCTCCTCCACCCTGCTAGCCGGCCAGCATAAACCCCTGTGCCGTTATTGTTAGTGCACAGTATACCTTCGGTATCTAGGTAAACCTAGTACCCAGTGATCATGTTTGTCCTAGCGGTTACACTCTCCAACAGTTGACTATGGTTAAATAGATTTGGTAAGTATTCTACTACTCTAGTATACCAATCAGCTAATACTAAGTATTAGGCTAATTTACATCTCTGTAGAACATTATACCACGGTACACAACGCTGCCTTAGGCACTTGCTGATTGCTACAACGCCTGAGGAAGGAAGAATTATTGGGACTATTCTAATATCCATATTTGAAGAAGGAGTGCTGGCCCCTTCATTATCATTACAACTTCCGTTCATTCATAGTGGCTCGGACGCCCTCACATGGATAGCGGCATAGAGAGTAGGGAGGGCTTTAGAGAAATCTATCTAAGCAATTAACGCGGTTGGAAAAAAAAGATAAAGTGGTTAAAAACTTTGGAATTGGTCTACGAGACACTTGGCAATCAAACACATCCAGCGGTCATGTATACATGATATCGATGAAAGTGAAATATCAAGATGCGTTATCAGTATATCAATAGAGACATATCTAGGGAATCGTTTGAATTATCGAGTCAGACGTTCAAGGCTCGATGGCAAGAATACATAGTGAACCATCAACTTATTCCTGTCGCCTTCCTTTCAATGGAAGCTTCTTCTATTGAGAATTACCCAACAATTTTGTTAAGCTCGCAATAAACTTGTCCTCCAGCTATGCAGTGGTTTTCAGTGAGATAGAGTCATATCTCCATCGTCATGGGTATACTACTTTTCTCGACTACGTTGAGGATGAGAGTTTAGTAGAATTGTTGAAGTAAGTAGTGAGGTTCCTTACATATTGTAATCTCATTAAATTGAAAAGCATTACTAACTCCCAATATAAGGGATCTCATGTTATAACACTCTCAAAACACTGACTCTTTGGTTAACACATACTGCAGGGGCCAATCCCGCCTGTAAAGACCTGCTATTTCGGGCAGCAATGCTTTCCTCAAGTGATCGAGACTCGGGCTGGGGCTGGGGCTTGGAGATGGGGGAGAATTGGGGTATTGGGGGGATGCGGGGTTGCCCGATTCGATCCTTGATTTTTGCCGCAGTTGCACATGAAATTTAACGCACGGTTCTATCCATCATGTTGCCGGGAAGTATTTCGATCGGGGGTCGGATATGGAGGAGGGTAGTGGTCACAGACGACTTGATTCTTAGGAATTGATGGCATTAGTTGAGTTGAATAAAATTAGCATGCAATATGAATAGGGAACAAGCCCTGACCAGGTTTCTCCGCCACCCAAGCTATGATTCTTGTATGAGCCTCGCTGGCTAGGTTAGTATGGCTTCCACATTTTTTACCTACGCCAGTTCCATCCACCACCACTCTACACTCTTCTCTATTTTACCCCACGCCAATCATCACTCACCACAACTCCACCCTCTCTCTCCTCTTCCCTTGATTTATCTACCCCCTCGATTCCCTCCTATCTCAATCTCCCCTCCTCCTCATCCGCTTACTTCCTCACCTCATATGAAGTTTTTTCAAATAACCCAATCAGCCAACATTTACAACCACACATGTAAGATCACATTCGCACTGTACATTCAACTGAATTTAAACTCCTTGCAGAGTGAGGGGGTGCTGATGTTACATAGGCTGGTTGGGGGTTCAGAGGGAGAGTTTCGCCTAATCTCTAATTCTCTAGAGGGTCACTTACAGAGTTATGATGCTACCACTATCTACTTTTTTCTCTAGGAAGTGAGTGACATTTGCGCAGGAATGAGCATATGATTTTAGTACTCCATCAATAACAGTCTCTGCTCAACTATTGCGGAGGTTATCTACAGAGATCTGTTTGTGTTTCCTGTTTTAGCCGTGTGGGATGGGATGGGGTGACTTGGGGTGGCTTGGGAGGAAGGGGTGATAAAACACTAATCACTAAGATGCTTTGGGTTTTATTTAGTCGGTGTTGGCGTGGGTAGTGTGTTACCGCTAGAAGGTTTAGATAGTAGATAGGTCAGATTCATCGCAGTCACTTTTCTATTTCTATTACAGTACGCTGTTTGGAGTATTCATTAGTGTGGCTTTGAGAAGACTATCGATGGCCAATGGGCAAAGTTTATATAGTAATGGAGGAGAATATGATATGGTAGATGTTGACACGATGCCAACAGCCGGTGGTTTGGTCCGAACCGAATGTAAGAATGCAAGTCGATCGATAGTCTTGCATAGAGTGGACGACTGGTATAACTAACGCAGTGATGCAATATATCGGAGACACAGAAAGGGGGGGG
>Ga0307511_10003329_pt1 | contig 16534 bp, 20 predicted proteins | sample 13_EM_MG_FD_200266 | JGI IMG/M metagenome (GOLD analysis project Ga0307511, IMG submission 200266) | Populus trichocarpa ectomycorrhiza microbial communities from riparian zone in the Pacific Northwest, United States - 13_EM | ecosystem: Host-associated > Plants > Roots > Unclassified | place... | reverse complement strand
CCGCGCTGGGCCTGGAGCCGGAGTTCAACGCCAAGAACCCCTTCGGCTTCATGGAGTTGCAGGACGTGCAGGAGCTGTCCAACTTCTTCGAGCGCCGGGTGTCGGCCTACCAGGTCGCCGTTACGGGAACCGTCAACTTCGACGAAGACTTCTAGCCAGCAGGGGACTTTGATCTGTGCTGCTGAGCACACATATCGTCAAGAACTCGTTCGGGTGAGGTAACGACTTGCACTCGACGCCTACCATGAGCGCGTGATGGATGGTGTTGGACGGGTCGTCGTCGGTGTCGACGGCTCGGTCGGCAGCTTGCAGGCGTTGCGGCGGGCGGTGACCGAGGCGCGGATGCGCGCGGTCCCGCTCGTCGCGGTGATCGCGTGGACGGCGCCGGGCGGCGAGGCCGCGTACCGGCGCACGTTCGACGTGCAGCTCAAACAGTTGTGGGAGCAGGGCGCTTGGGAGCGGCTGGCCAGAGCGTGGGACGAGGCGCTGGGCGGCATCCCTGAGGACGTGGACGTGCGGCAGGTGGCGGTGCGGGCCGACGCTGGCAAGGCGTTGGTGTGCGTCGCGGACAACGAAAGTGACCTGATGGTGATCGGCGCGGGCCGGCGGAGTCTGTGGCGCCGGGCCCTGATTCCCTCGGTGCCGAGGTATTGCGCGGCCCACGCGCGGTGCACGGTGCTGCTGGTGCCGCCTTCGCCGCTGAGTCAACAGATGGATCACGGCATGCTGCCGCGGCTGTTGCGCCGCAAGCGCGCCGTGAACAACCTCGTCGGGTGAACGGGTAGCCACGGGGCCAGCTGGAGGACGCCGAAGACAACCTCGACGGCGAAGAATCCCCACAGCAGCCCCGTGGCGCCGTGCGCGGCCCCGTAGGCCTCCCACACGGCGAACAGGATCCGGGCCACGCCGTCGGTCGCTGTAGGTCGACACTCGGCGTCGAAGGGGGTGTCCGCCGAACCGGCGGACACCCTTTGCGGTCACGGCAGGTGTGCCTCGAACGCGTAGGCCTGCACGGTGTCGCCACACTCGGTGAAGTCGCTGCCGTCCGCCATGGTCATCTCGAGCCCGCCGTCCGGGACGCCGACCAGCAGCACCGGACCGGGGGTCGGGGTCTGGCACTTGGCGAAGGTCAGCTGGGTGATCGCCCCGTCGCCCGGCCGCAGGGTGACCGGGTAGGACGGGCCGACCTTGGTCACGGTCAACTGCTTGTGCGGCCAGCCGCCGGTGGCCGGCGGCAGGCCGGTGATCGCCACCTGCGGATAGCCCTGAATCACGCACGGCGTGCTGCCGGTGTTCTTCACCGCGGAGAGGATGGTGATGCCGGCGTCGCCGGTCGAGTGCTGCGCCGAATCGAACTGCAGCTGCTGCGCCTGGCAGGTCGCCGGCGGTGTGGTGGACGTTGTGGTCGGCGTGCTGACCGTGTGCCCCACCGGCTGTGCGGAGGACGAACTTGGCGGTGGCGCGCTGGTGGCCGGCGCACTGCTTGACGGAGCGCTGCCGCTGGTCGGCGCGCTGGCGGCGGTGGTGCCGCCGGCGCAGCCAGCCAGCATGAAGCCGGCGATCAGCGGCAGGGCTGCCACTGCTGCGATACGTGTGTTCCCCATGGGTCCCCCTCGGTTCGAGCCACCTCTCACACCACATGACGTCGTGCGATGTGCGGCGTTGCTCGGTGACCGAGGGTCTGCACTTCGGGGCAGTTCAGGCCTCGGGCTGCCAGCGATACGTCTTCAGGTTGACCCGCTGGCCGTCGGCCAGCACGCCCTCGGCCCGCAGTCGGGCCAGCTGCTCGTGGGCGATGTGCGGGGAGGGCGTGCCGTTGGCCCGCAGGATCCGGTGCCACGGCAGGTCGTGGCCGTCCTCGGAGAGCAGCGCGCCCACCATGCGGGGGCTGGGCGCGCCGACCATGGCCGCGATGTCGCCGTAGGTGGACACCCGGCCGGGCGGCACATCCTTGATCGCTTCCCGCATCCGCTCGTGCAACGCCTCGTCCATGCGGGCGATTATGCCCGCATGGACGAGGACGCGCGTGCCCGGCTTACAGCCCCGAGCACTGCCCGATCGCCCCGCCGCGCACGGTGTTCGGCGCGGCGATGTTGCCGGGTGCGGGCGCGTTGGCGGTGCAGCTCAACGCGCCGGTGACCGCGACGCCGGCCACCACCGGCTGCCGTGCGCCGGTGTGGTTGCCGGACAACACAAGCGCGCCGTCCACGCGACCGCCGACGATCGTCACGTCCTGCGTGACGCCGGCGATGCTGGCGGCCCCGTGCACGGTGGTGTCGAGCAGTTCCACCGCGTTCGCGTTGTTCACGCTGACACCGCCGGTGATCGTCGAGCTCGTGGCCACCAGCGACGCGCCCGGCGACACCACGATCGCGCCGGTGACGCTGGCGTGGTCGAGGCAGGTGACGCCGTCGGCGACCACCAGCGCGCCGCTGTGCTGGCCGGTGATCGTCCTGGTGCAGGCCGGCGGGGCCGGCAGCAGGTTCACCTGGAAGCTCTTGGCCGCCGCGGTGTTGCCGGCCGCGTCCGTGGTGCGGTACTCGATGGTGTGCTGCCCGTAGCTGGGGGTCGCATCGTCCCAAGGGGACAGTCGCGGCTTGCCCAGCTTGCCGTAGACCAGATGGTCGATCTCGGTGCCGCTCGGCGTGAAGTGCCACGGCTGGGTGGAGTCGGTCGGCCAGCCAAAGTAGTTGAACCAGCCGTCGCCGTCCGTGCGGAACTCGCTGACCAGCGAGCCGGTCTTGTCGTCGGCGGCGGTCAGCCGCATGTCGAACGGTCCATTGTAGACGTAATCGGACGTGCCGTCGGCCTTCCGCACGGTCAGCAGCGCGTTCGACAGCTGGTACGAGGTGGACGGATCCGTCGCGTCCACCGCCCAGCTGCGGGACTTGCCGCCGACCGTGGCGGTCAGCGTGTGCGCGCCGGACAGCTTGAGGGGCTTGAGGTCCACGTCGTTGGCCGTGGTGGCCAGCGGCTTTCCGTCCAGCGCCCACCGCACCGGCACGACCTGGTTGGTCGGGTGCGTGGTGTCGGCGAACACGACCTCGTCCGCGCCGATCGGGCGATCGGTCTCCGTGCTGTCGGCGAAGTCCACCGCCGTGGTCGTCGGCGGCGTCCTGACCGCGGTGTCCACGGTCCAGGTGTGGGTGTTGGTCAGCGCCTGCCTGATCACCGGGTCCCGCACGAAATCGGTCGGGTCGGCGACGGTCGCGGTGAGCTTGTGCTTGCCCGCCTTGAGGTTCAGCGTCCGCAGGTCCAGCTGCTGGCCGTTGGCCGACAGCGGCTTGCCGTCCAGGCTCCAGGCGATCGTCAGCTGGTGGCTGTTCGGGTGCATCGGCTCCGCGAACACCACGCGGTCCGCGCCGATCGGCTGGGCGGTCGGCGTGGTGTCCTGCACGATGCTGGTCTTGGCCGAGATGGACTTGACCATGTCCTCGCGGCCGACCTGGTCGTAGTAGTAGCCCAGGGTCTTCATGATCGAGTGCGCGCTGGGCCGCCACACGCCGCTGGTGCTGTACATGCCCGACTCGTAGCGGCCGATCGTGCCGCCGGCCTCGCTCGGCTCGCCCAGCCAGCGCCACCACTTCTTCTGCTGCTGGGTCATCTGCTGCTCGGTGAGCAGCGTGTGGTGCACCGAGTCCGGCTCGCCGCCGGTGTACACGCCGCCGGGCACGCCCCGGGCGTAGTAGTCGTACTCGTCCTGAAGCCCGCCCAGCGAATGGCCCAGCTCGTGCGGCGTGATCAGCGAGGACATCGCGTTGCCGCCGGAGGCCGTCGCGTACGTGCCGCCGATGCCGCCGTACGTGGTGCTGTTGGCGATGCCCAGGATCTGCCGGTTGGCCGCCGTGGTGCCCGGCACGAGGTTCGCGTACGCCGTCGCCGCGTCCTCGTCCATGTACAGGCCGCGCTGCACGCCCTGCGGATCACAGCCCGACCAGAACTCCATGTGCAGCGGCGTGTTCCGCTTGGGCGAGGTGATGTCCGGGTCGCAGCTCACCCCCGACTCCGGCGACGGGATCTCCACCGTGTAGACGTTCATGTAGTTGCGGTACGACTTGAACGGCTCGAACGTGAACAGCACATTCATGTGCTTGTCCACGTCGGCGCGGAACTTGGGCATGTCCGCGGCGGTGTAGCCGTCGCCGAGGATCACCAGGTTGAAGCGCTTGGCCGGGTCGCCGGTGATCCGTATCGGCACCACCGTCCCGGTCGGGGTGTCCGCCTGCGCGGCCACGGGTAATGGCAGGAGGGCCAGGGCCGACGCCACGCCGGCGATGAGGATTCGTCTCAACACCCGGCCGACGCTAGGAACCCGGTTGTGCCGCCACAAGGGGCCGATGGTCGCCTTGTTTTCCCGATAAGGTGCCCGGTTGTGCTGACCGCCGAGATGATCGTGGACTCCTGGACCCCGATGGGCACGGCGGTGTCGCCGGACGGCCGCTGGGTCGCGTACACGCAGCGGCCGGTCGGGCAGGCGGGGGAGCGGCCGGTCAGCGAGGTGTGGCTGGCCGGAGCCGACACGCCGGCCCGGCGGCTGGCCGCCGGCGCCGACCCGCGCTGGGACCCCGACTCGCGGTCGCTGTGCTACCTCGTCGACGGCGTCGAACTGCACCGGATCACTTTGTCCGGCGCGGACTTCACGCTGGTCACCTGGCCGGCCGGCATCGACGGCCACCTGCCGCTGGCCGACGGCGTCGCCTTCGTCGCCGCCGACGAACCGGCCCCGGACATCGAGGTGCGGGGCGCTGCCAGGCCGTCCCGGCTGCGGTTGCTGGACTCGTCGGGAATCCGTGTCCTGTACGGGGATCGGCACGTCGCCGAGGTCGCTCAGCAGCCGGGCGGCGGGCCGCTGGCCGTGCTCACCTGGTCCAGCCACGAGATCGATCCCGGCCTGCTCGCACCCGCGTTGCACGTAGTCGAACTGGACGGTTCATCTCGTGACCTCGGGCCGGCCGTGGTCGGCGCGCATTCGCCCGTGTGGCGGCGGGCCGGCGACTGGCGCGTCGCCTACCTCGCGCACACGCCGCCCAGCCTCCAGTCCGGCACCGCCGTGTACGACGTCGTCGACGGCAACCTCACCGACGGCCTGCCGGCCTGCCCGGTCGAACTCGTGCAAATGGCCGACGGCGACCCGCTTGTCGTTGTGGCCGAAGGGCTGGACACCTACGTCCGCCGGCTTTCCGGGCCGATGGTCTCCCAACACACCGGGCTGGTCCGCGAGGTCAGCGCCGGCGGCGGCTCGGTGGCGGCGATCGTCAGCACCGCGTACGAGCCGCTGGACGTGCACCTCAACGGCGTGCTGGTCACCGACACCCGGCCCTGGACCCGGGACATCGAGTGGGGCACCCAATCCCGGATCTCGTACCAGGCGCTGGACGGCCTGGAGCTGGACGGGCTGCTCATCCTGCCGCCGGTCGGCACCGGGCCGTTTCCGCTGGTCACCATCGTGCACGGCGGGCCGTACGACCGCTACGCTGACCAGTTCGCGCTGCACTGGGTCCCGTCCGGGCAGTGGCTCGCCCTCGCCGGCTACGCCGTGTTCCTGCCCAATCCGCGCGGCAGTCAGGGCCGTGGGCACGAGTTCGCCACCGCCGTCACCGCCGCCGTCGGGGAGGAGGAGTGGACCGACATCCTCACCGGCATCGACCTGCTCGTCGCCGACGGCGTCGCCGATCCCCAGCGGCTCGGCATCTTCGGCTGGAGCCACGGCGGCTTCATGACCGCGTGGGCCATCGGGCACACCGACCGCTTCGCCGCCGCCGTCATGGGGGCCGGCGTCACCGACTGGGGCATGCTCGTCGGCAGCGGCGAATGGGGCATGTTCGAGGCCGCGCTGGGCGGCAGCACCGGCTGGGAGGGCGTCGGCCCGCACCGGCACGACGAGCTCAGTCCCATCTCCTATGCCGCCAACGTGCACACCCCCGTCCTCATCGTGCACGGCGCCGCCGACACCAATGTGCCCCTCGCCCAGTCCGAGTACTTCCACCGGGCCCTGCGGCACTACGGCGCCGTGCACGAGTTCGTGGTCTATCCCCGCGAGGGCCACTCGTTCCGCGACCGCGGCCACCAGCTCGACCTGCACCGCCGCACCCGCGCCTGGTTCGACCGCTGGCTGTAGCTTCACGGCACCAGAAAACGCCAGGAAAGGCCCGATACTGGCGCTGGGCGCAGTGAAAGGGCCTTTCCTGGCGTTGGACGCGGTGAAGGGGCCTTTCCTGGCGTTCAAGGAGCTCAGGTCGGGTCCGGCTCCTCGAGGCCGGCTAGTAGGTAGGCGATGTCCAGGCCGGTGGTGAGGTAGTCGACGAACAGCTCGTTGTTCAGGGCCCACTTGGTGCGGGCCCGCCGGACCAGCTCGACCGCCTCGTGCGGCGAGAACGTCCGCTCCATCAGGGTCAGCGCGGCGAAGAACCCGGCGCGGTTGTAGCCGGTGTCGCTGCGGACCAGCGTGCGGCGCTGCATGCGCAGCCGGTCGGCGGTCCACTCGGCCAGCTTGGCCACCCGGTCGATCTGCTTGGGCGTGAGCGGCCCGTCCGGGATCTTGCAGACGACGTGCCGAATGCCCTTGCGGGGGCCGTGGTCGGGCCGGGTGTGCAGGCTGACCACCAGGTCGAACTCGTCGTCCACGATCACGTCGTGGGTCTGGCCGTGCTCGTCGACCCACTCGTGGCCGCCGATCCACAGGAACTCGTCGACCTCGTTCCACGGCGCCCGAGGTGGCGGAATGTTCTCCTGAGGCCTGCTCACCTGGTCCCCCCTTCTCCAGGGAGAGCCTACGGCGGTCTCGTCGGCGTCGGTCACAGCCGCACGGTCACCCGCACTCGGTTCCCGGGCAGCGGCGTGGCGACGGCGTGTCCGGTGCGCTCGCGGCCGTCCAGTTCGAGGGTGAGCGGGCCGCCGTCGCCGGTGAAGTTGCGCCACCACTTCTTGGCGCTGGCGAGCATCACCGTGATGGTGGCGACGTCGCCGGACCGCTTGAACGCGACCGGGGTGCTGAATCGGCGGCCGGACCGGCGGCCGGTGTAGCTGACGATCGTGAGGCGGCGGCGCATCGGCGGCCCGAGCAGCCGCGACGACCGCAGCGCGAGCACCGCGCCGTTGTAACCGGCGACGAATCGCCCGTTCACGATTTTCCGTAGCAGCATCTCTTCTCCTTGTTCGGCAGTGGTGAAAAGCGTAACGTCGGAAGTGGATTACCTAGTCCACTTAGCGCCGAAGTGAGTGACATGGACGCCGACACATCTCAGATCCGGCGGCTGCGGTCGGACGCCGAGCAGAATCGCGGCCGGATCGTCGAGGTCGCCGCCGAGCTGTTCGCCAGCCGCGGCCTCGACGTGCAGATGGCCACCATCGCCCGCCGGGCCGGCGTCGGCACGGCCACTCTGTACCGGCGCTTCCCGACCAAGGAGTCGCTGGTCGCCGAGGTGTTCGCGGGCAAGTTCGCCGGCTGCGCGAACGTCATCGCCGCCGCGCTGGCCGATCCGGACCCGTGGCGGGGCCTGTGCTCGCTCGTGGTGGAGGTCGCCGAGGCGCAGGCCGACGACCGCGGCTTCAGCGCCGCATTTCTGGCGTCGTTCCGGGACATGCTCGATTTCGACGCGTTCCGCGACTTCGGGCTGAACCGAATCGCCGAACTCGTCGACCGCGCCAAGCAGTCCGGACAGTTGCGGGCCGATTTTGCGGTGGCCGACCTGGTGCTGGTCGTGATGGCCGTCAACGGCATAGCGGCCGTCGTCCCGGCGGCCGCGCCGGCCGCGTCCCGGCGACTCGTCGCGTTCCTGCTCACGTCGTTTCGCGCCGAGAACGCCGGGCCGTTGCCGCCGCCGGCTCCGCTCGATCTGGCCGACCTGGTGTGACCCCTACCGGCGGCGGATCACCACGCAGCAGATCAGCGCCGCGACCGGCGCGACCGCGAAGGCGCCGGCTGGGCCGTAGCGATCGGTCAGCCAGCCCGCCGCCAGCTGCCCGACCGCGGTGCCGACCGGGCCGCCGGCGCTGAGCGTCGCGATCACGGTGCCGAGGCGGCCGGCGGCCCGCCGCTCGGCCGCCACGAACAGCGACACCATGAACGGCGCGATGGTCGCCCCGCCGATGACCATCGCCGCTGGAAGCGGCAGCACCGTGAACGTGACCATGCCGACCAGCAGCGCTCCGGCGGAAACGCTTTGGGGGAGCCGAATCCAGCCGCTGAGCAGCCCGCCGAGCCCGCTGCCGACGCCGAGCAGCGCGTACAGGCCGGCCCCGCCGTGCGCGGTCACGCCGGTCTGCACCGCTCCGAAGATCGCGCCCACCGCGGCCATCGCGCCGACCAGCACCGCGACCGACCGCCACCCGATCGCCTTGGCGGACACCGGTTCCGGCCGTCCACGGTCGTATCGCAGCGCGAACGGCGCCGCCGCGCCCAGCACCAGCAGGAGCATGATCGGCAGCCCGGCGATCACCGGGCCGAGGATGAAGCCGACCTCGTCCGCCGCCGTCTCGAAGGACAGCGCCACCGGCAGCAGATCGGGCCGGCTCAACGCCCAGTGCACCCGCACCAGCGGCCCCACCTGCGGCTGGGTCAGGCCGGCCAGCACCGCCACGACCCAGGCCCGCGGCCCCGCCGCGATCATCACCGCCACCATCGCGGCGTTCAGCAGCGCCGCCAACACGCCGACCCGGCGCGGGCCGTACCGGTCGGCCAGCCGACCGACGATCAACCCGCCCACGGCGATGGCCACGCTCTGCGCGGCGGCCACCCCGCCGGCCTGGGTGAAACTCACCCCGCCGCCGCGCAGCCACAGCAGTGTCGCCAGCGGCAGCATCGCGTACGGCAGCCGCGCCGCCAGACCCAGCAACAGGAACCACGGACCGGACGAGCGAGCGAGCTCGCGGTAGGACATGACGTCTCCCGGGCACAACGAGACGACGCGCCTACCCAGCCACCAGACGCGTGCCCTGTCCCGGTTCTGGCGGCAGAATACCCGCGTGGCCTATGACCGTGAGCTGGCTGATCGGATCCGGGAGCTGGTGGCGACCGAGCGCGGCGTCGTCGAGCAGGCGATGTTCGGCGGCCTGGCGTTTCTGGTCAACGGCAACATGTCGGTGGCGGCGAGCCGGCGCGGCGGGCTGCTGGTGCGGGTCGACCCGGCCGAGGCTGGGCCGCTGATCGACGACGAGCTGGTGGCGCCGGCGGTGATGGCCGGCAAGGAGCGGGCCGGCTGGCTGACGGTGGCGGGGCCGGCGGTGGAGACGGACGAGGCGCTGGCCGAGTGGGTCAACCGCGGCGTCGGCTACGCCAAGTCACTGCCGGCGAAGAAGGGCCGCTGAGGGGTCGACGCCGGTCAGCTCGACGCTGAGGTCCCAGACCCGGGCGGCCAGCGCGGTGTCGGCGAGGATGCCGCGAACTGGTTCGAGCCGGGGGCGGCCCCGGAGTCCGAACAGCTGTGGGCCCCAGAGCTGGCCGCTCTGAACATCGGGATCCAGCACGCAGCGGACGGCCGGCCAAGCGCCGGCATCCTTGCCCTGCAACAGGGGCAGCCGGAAACTGGTGGGCCGGGTGTGCACGGGCGGACGGGACGGTGTGAGGGAGTCGAGCGCACCGCCGGGATGGTTGACGACGCTGAAGACGCCGCGCCGGGCCAGTTCGAAGCCGAACAGCATCTGCGCCAGCTTCGACCGGGCGTAGGCCCGCTTGCCGTCGTGCTCGTGCGCGGGGAAGTCCGCCGACTTGGCCACGAAGCTGCCGGTGGTGACGACACGGGCGTTACGGGATAGGTGGGGCGCGAGCCAGGCGGTGAGGGCGAAGTGCCCCAGGTGGTTGACGGCGAACGTCCGCTCCTCCGGATCGGGCCCGTCCATCAGCACGCCGGCGTTGAGCACCACGGCGTCGAGACCGCCGGCCCCAAGATCAAGGGACGAAACCTCTCGCTCAACGCCAGGAAGGGGCCCTTCCTGGCGCTCACCCCGCGCGGCGAGGCGGTCGGCGGAGGCCTTGAGCGATGGCAGGTCGGCGAGGTCCAGGGGGAGGTGGCGCAGCTTGGCGGCGGGATGCCGGGACCGGATCGCGGTCATCGCGGCGGCGGCCCGGTCGGCGGAGCGGCAGCCGAGGATCACGGTCGCGCCGGCGCCGGCGAGCTGCTCGGCGACGAAGTAGCCGATGCCGGCGTTGCCGCCGGTGACCAGCACGGTCCGGCCGTCGGCCGGCTGCGGGCGGTGCACGTCCCACGAAGTCATAGCCATACCGTAATCGGAGTGGTTCCGACTTTGCAATCGTTTCGACCATGGGTACGGTGGCGGCATGACAGCACCGGGACGCCGCGAGCGGAAGAAGGCCGCCACTCGGAGAGCGCTCTCCGACGCGGCGCTGGGGCTGTTCCTGGAACGCGGCTTCGACAAGGTCACGGTCGCGGAGATCGCGGAGGCCGCCGACACGGCGGTGTCGACCCTGTTCGCGCACTTTCCGGCGGGCAAGGAGGCGCTGATCCTCGGCGACGGCGCGGAGCGCGGACGGGCGCTGACGGCCGCCGTCTCCGACCGTCCACAAGGGACTTCGATCCTCAAGGCGCTGAAGGATTTCCTCGCCACCCGAGGCCCGTTCGAGGCCGACCCCGACCCGTACACCCGCCGGGTCGCGGAGCTGGTCGTGACCACCCCGGCCCTGCGCGCCTACGCCCGCGCCATGTGGACGGACAACGAGGAGTCGCTGGCCGAGGTGATCGCGGCGGCGGCCGGCCGCGACGCCGACGACCTGTCGCTGCGGCTGCTGGCCCGGTACGTGCTGGAGATCCCGGACATCGCCGGCACCGCGCCGGACGCCCCGGCGGCGCTGGAGATCGCGTTCGAGCACCTCGCCCGCGGCTGGCCGGACCTCTGACGTGGCGCCGGTGATCGTCGTCGGGGCGGGGCCGACGGGCCTGACGGCCGCGGCGCTGCTGGCCCGGCACGGCGTGGACTGCGTGGTGCTGGACCGCCGCCCGACACCGCATCCGCAGCCGCGGGCGGTGCACCTGGACGACGAGGTGTGCCGGATCCTGGCCAGCATCGGCGTCGCCGACGAGTTCGCGGCGATCTCCCGGCCGGGTCGGGGCTTGCGGCTGCTCGACGCCGACATGCGGGTGCTGGCCGAGTTCCGCCGCGACGCGGCGGCCGGCCGCCACGGCTTCCCCGAGGCCAACATGTTCGACCAGCCCGACCTGGAACGGATCCTGCGCCGCAAGGTCACCGTGGTCGACGGCGTCGAGGTCGCGGAGCTCACCCAGCACGGCGATCACGTGCGCGTCAACGGTGAGCGCTTCGAGTACGTGCTCGGCTGCGACGGCGCGAACAGCTTCGTGCGCGACGCAATCGGCGCTCGTATGCGGGATCTGGGCTTCGCCCAGCGATGGCTGGTCGTGGACATCGACACCGACGAAGACCTGGATCAGTGGGACGGTGTGCACCAGGTCTGCGACACCAAGCGCGCGGCCACCTTCATGCGGGTCGGAGAATCCCGCTACCGCTGGGAATTCCGGCTTCAGCACCACGAGTCCGCCGCTGACTACCAGGACCTGGACAGAATCCGCCCGCTGATCACACCCTGGACCGAGGTCGAGGATCTCCGGCTGCGCCGGGTCGCCGAGTACACGTTCCGGGCCCAGATCGCCGACAAATGGCGTGACAACCGGGTTTTCCTGCTCGGAGACGCCGCCCACCTGACGCCGCCGTTCATCGGCCAGGGCCTCGGCGCCGGACTCCGCGACGCGGCGAACCTCGCGTGGAAGCTCGCCTTTGTGCACAATGGACAGCTGCCGGCCTCGGTGCTCGACACGTACCAGCTCGAGCGACAGCCGCATGTCCGGACGATGATCCGGCTGGCGAAGCTGCTCGGCGTGGCGATGACCGAGGGCGGCGAGTTCGGCAACCTGCTCCGCCGCGTCCTGATGCCACGCCTGCATCTGTTGCCAGGACTGAGGAATCGTGTCCTCAGTAGCGAGACGCCCGCGCTGCGCCGGTCCGAACTCGTGCTGCGGCCCAGAGTCCGCCGGGGCCTGGCGGGAACGCTGTGCCCCGCCGAGAACCCCGACCACCTGACCACCGTCACCGCCGAGTCGGCCCCCGAACTCGCCGGCTGGCTCCGCGAGGGGCGGGCTCGGGCGGCGGTCGTTCGCCCCGACGGAGTCGTGTTCCAGGCCCAGCCGCTCTGACAACGGGGGGTTGACAATGACAACAGGGGGTTGTCATGCTGGTGTCATGACCACACCAACCGATCCCCACCGCGAAACCTACGAGCGCATCAAGGAAGTCCGGGCCCAGGCCATCCACCACGCCCGGCTGGCCCAGGAGTTCGCCAAGGAACGCCGCGAGCTGATGCAGGGCCTGATCAGCCAGGGCGTCACCCAGTCCGACATCGCCCGCGAACTCGGCGTCACCCGTCAGGCCATCCAGAAGATGCTGGCGATCTGAGCGACCCTCACTTTCCGATCAGTCGGTCCCGCACATCGGGCACGGCATGGCTCACGGTGTCGCGGTCCAGGGTCGCGCCGGTCACGTGCGGCAGATGCACCAGCACGTCGGTGCGATGGCGTCGCTGCTGGCGGAGTTCAACGCCTACCTCGACCGCGGCGGCGCGAACCCGCCGGCCGACGCCGGCGGCTACAAGCAGGGCGTGCTGTGGCTGGACGACGCCGAGGCCCTGGAACTGGACGAGGAGATCGTCGCCGCCATCCGCCGGCGCGCGTCCAACGGCCCGGGCGGCGACCGCCGGCCGCGCCTGCTGAGCCTGATCGCCTTCCCCACGGAGACATGAGACCGATCAGCAGCGGCCGAACAGCGCCGTCAGCAGGGCATTGCGCAGCATCGAGAGCTCGGCGTCGTGCACGTCGGCGGAAACGTTGCGCCACAACTCGATCTGCCCGTGCAACCCGGTCCACAGCAACTTCGCGGTGCGCCCGGCCGCTTCGGGGTCGTCCGGGAACTGCGGGATGATCACGTCCCGCCAGGCGTCGAGGACCTGCTTGCTGGGGACCTCGAGCGGATCGCGCCTGGGCGGCAGGGTGGGCGCGATGCGGAACATCAGGTCGTAGCGGCGCGGTTGTTCGTCGGCCAGCCGGCCGTAGACGTCCACCGCGGCACGCACGCCGGCCCAAGCCCCCAGTGGCAAGGCATCGCGATGTGCCGCGAGCAGTCTGTCGGCGAGGCCGGCGTAGGCCGTGTCGAGCAGCGTCCACAGCAGGTCCGCCTTGTCCTCGAAGTGCTTGTACACGGCCGACGCGGTGACTCCGACCTCGCGGGCGATGGCCCGCAGCGAGATCTCGTCCGGGTGGCCGGTCGCTTCCAGCAGGCGTTGGGCGGCGTCGAGAATCTCCTGGCGCAGGCGTTGGCCCTCGCCCCAGCGGTTGGGCACGCGGGCTTGGCCGACCTCGGTGTCTTGTTCGGTCATCGCCGCTCCCTCACAGCCCTTGTCGCTCACCGCGGATCATGCCGCACGACCTTGGTTGCCGGCCGCCCGGAATCAGTATACGGTGTTCTCCAAGTTGGTGAACACCGTTCTCCAACTTTGCCACTCCCTGGAGACCACCCATGACCAGCGCACCTGAGCAGCCGCTCCAGTTCCCTCTCGAACGGTCGTGCCCGTTCGACCCGTCACCCGAGTACGCCCGACTTCGCGTCGAACGTCCGGTGGCCCCCGCGACGTTCGCCGGCCGGCCCGCGTGGCTCGTGACCCGCTACGACGACGTGCGAAAGGCGCTGGCGGACCCACGGCTGAGCGCGGACGGCAGCCGGCCCGACTTTCCGCAGGTGGCCCCGGCCAGCGCCGCCATCACCGAACACACCGGGATGCCCGCGTTCCTGCGCATGGATCCGCCGCGGCACGGTGCCATGCGCAAGCTGGTGACTCGGGACTTCCTGGTGCGGCGGGCCGAGGCGATGCGGCCCCGTGTCCAGGCTCTCGTCGACTCGCTGATCGACCAGATGCTGGCCGGGCCGAAACCCGCCGATCTGGTTGCGGCGCTGGCCAATCCGCTGCCCTCGACCGTGATCGGCTGGCTGCTGGATGTGCCTGAGCAGGACCAGGAGTTCTTCCAGGACCGCAGCACCTACGTGTTCCGCCGGGGACTGACCCCGGAGGTCCAGCTGAGCAAGGTGTTGGAGCTGAACGACTATCTGGACGGCCTCATCGAGGCCAAGGTGGCCGAGCCGGGTGACGACATCATCAGCCGACTGGTCGTGGAGCACATGCGCGTCGGCGACCTCAGCCGCCGAGAAGTGCGCGGCATCGCGATGCTGCTGCTGGTGGCCGGGCACGAGACCACCGGCAACATGATCGCCTTGGGCACGCTCGCCCTGCTCGAGCACCGCGAGCAGTTCGAGGAGTTGAGCGCCGACGCCTCCCTCGCGCCGAACGCGGTGGAGGAGCTGCTGCGCTATCTCACCATTCTCGACGACCCGAACTGGCGGGTGGCCGCCGAAGACCTTGAGCTCGGCGGCCAGTCGATCAAAGCCGGCGACGCGGTGAAACCCGTTACCCAGTCGGCCAATCGGGACGAGACGCAGTATCCCGATCCCGACGTGCTCGACATTCACCGCGGCCGCCGTGACCACCTGGCCTTCGGCTTCGGCGTGCACCAGTGCCTGGGCCAATCGCTGGCCCGCGTCGAACTCCAGGTCGTGTACGCGACGCTGGCCCGGCGGATTCCCACCCTTCGGCTGGCCGTGCCGATCGACGACGTCCCGTTCAAGACCGACGTCGACATCTACGGCGTCCACGAACTGCCCGTCACGTGGTGATTGTCATTCAACAGGAGGAAAAATGGTCGACTTCGATCTGGACGACGTCGACGTCTCGAACATCGAGACGTTCGACACCGACGCGTTCAACAAGAAGGTCATCGAGGAGTTCCGGGCCAACGCCGGTAAGGTCGGTGGCGTGATGGCGGGAAAGAACACGCTGCTGATGACCACCATCGGCGCGAGGTCCGGACAGCCGCGGATGAACCCAGCCGGGTACCTGCCCGACGGCGACCGCCTCATCGTGATGGCGTCCAACGGCGGCCAGGACCGGCATCCGTCCTGGTACCACAACCTGAAGGCCAACCCGGAGTTGACGATCGAACTCGGCGCCGACACCTTCGAGGCCGTCGCCACCGAGATCACCGGGCCGGAGCGCGACGAGCTCTACGCCCGCGCGGCCGCCGTCGAACCGGCGCTCGCCGCGTACGAGACCAGGACCGATCGCAAGATTCCGGTGTTCCAGATCGTTCGGAAGAACAAGTGAAAAGGCGGGGCGCCGACAGCTGTCGGCGCCCCGCTGTGGATCTCGCTTGGTCAGTCGATCGGGGTCTGGCCGCCCCACACACCGTTGTGCCGCACGCGCTCCAGCAGCTGGTGGTTGTTGACGACCTCCTGCGCGGCGTCGCCGTTCGGCCGGGTGGACAACGCGACCGAGGTGGAGCCGGTGTTCTCGTTGAGCAGGATCGGGCCAGTGGTGGCGCCCGCCGCCTTGTGGGTCAGCTCGTACACCCGGCCGTCCTGGTCGAGCACGTCGATCAGCTGGTTTCCGTTGTGCAGCGCGGTGGTGGCCACGCCGGTCAGGCCGGTCAGCGAGCCGACCACCGTCTTGGCGCCCCACCCGTCGCTGGTCAGGGTCCGCTCGACCAGTTGGCCGTCCTGGATGCTCTCCTGGCGCACGTCGCCGTTGGGCAGCGTGGTCAGCGCGACCGCGGTGGTCGGGGTCGTGTCGAGCAGGAACGGGGCCACCGTGTCGCCGTTGGTCATCTCGCTCACGGTGTAGATGCCCTTGTCGGCGACGATGTTCACGATGACGCTGCCGTCCGGCCGCGAAGTCGAGGCCAGCGCGCTGACGGTGCCGAGGCCGGTGCCCAGCGTCCGGTTGTTGTTCCAGATGCCCGGCGCGGTGCTGGTGACCTGGAAGACCGTGCCGTTCTCGGCGAACTGGAGCACGAACGCGTCGTACGGCCGGGCGGTCAGGCTGACCGCGGTGGTCGGGGCCTCGACCCGCAGGCCCGGCTCGCTGATGGCGCCGCCCGCGGGCCGCGTGCGGTCGAAGATGAGGCCGTCGGTCTGAATGGTGTCGACGACCTGGTTGCCGAGCGCGTCGACCGCCGTCGCCACGGTCACGTTGTCCGGCGTCGCCGCCGCGTCGGCGCTGGCCGTGCCGACCGCCGTCAGCGCGATCGCCGCGGTGGCCGCCAGCGTCCCCGTCACGCGCATAACCTTGCTCATCTTGTGTGATCCCCTCGTGTCGCCCCCGGTCTGGGGTTCGCTGGGACCAGATTCGGGGCGATGACTGGGAAAATCCTTGGGGTTGCCTTGAGCCCCATCTCAAGGCCGGGCCGCCTCCAGCGGGTCTTCCCCACCGGCAACTTTCCCTGCCTATAGCACCGAGTCGCGCCGCACCAGTCGAGCGTCTGCCAGCAGGCGGACCAGCTGCCGCGCCTCGTCCTTGGTCAGGGCGGGCGCGTGGCGCATCAGGTCCGCGAGATCGAAAACCGTGCCGGTGGACAGGCGGTCGACCCAGCGGCAGGCCGGCAGGTAGTCCCCGTTCATGTCGACCGTG
>Ga0307511_10003328_pt1 | contig 16535 bp, 16 predicted proteins | sample 13_EM_MG_FD_200266 | JGI IMG/M metagenome (GOLD analysis project Ga0307511, IMG submission 200266) | Populus trichocarpa ectomycorrhiza microbial communities from riparian zone in the Pacific Northwest, United States - 13_EM | ecosystem: Host-associated > Plants > Roots > Unclassified | place... | reverse complement strand
GTTCACACTTTCTAAGCTCTCCCCCCGCTACACGCCCCAGATATGTTCCCAAACACATCAAATCCCCATCGTTTTTGAGGGAAAAAATAGCCCAAGTAAACCGTCCAAACCTCCTCAAGGGAAATGGGGGGTGCATAGTCGAAACAGTATACATAGTAGGCAACACCTCCGAACCGGGGGGGAGGGATAGACGATGCGGAGGAATAAAACCACTTTTTCACTATGGGAGTTCTGGCCCGTGACTTGAGAGTAATACTGGACTAAAGAGTCAAAGAATGGAGGCAATGAATTAATACTATGGTGATATTTTGCTGTAGTAATGTTATATATGATCATGATGCTGTTCTTGGTCCCATTACCTCTTCATAAGTCACCAAGATCACGGCCGCTGTTGATGAGCGCTTACTTTAATACTCCCGCCTCTTTCAACTTTCTCTCAACTACTCGTTCAATGATAGCCTCAATGGTCTTATTTGCAGCTCCACCTTCAAGATGGGCCGTTATTTGTTTCTAAATGCTCCCCATATACGGTCAGAAAGTCTATTGCCTCCAACAACCAGCCGCCCCAGGCACTGAAAGACTCACCTCAACCAGCTTCCCCATCAAATCTACCTCCATATTCACCGTCTCCCCAACCCCCTTCCTCGCCGTCACAATCTTCTCTTGTGTATACGCCACCAGCATGACCTCAAACCACCCCTGTCCTTCCTTATCCTCCCCACCCACGTTCGTCACGGTCAAGCTCGCTCCATCAATACACACAAACCCCTTTTCGACAATATACTTCATAATACCCTCACTTCCAACTCCCTTTGGTGCGAACCTCATTCGCCGGGACTCACCATCTATCTCTGCCATAACCACCTCTGCTACACAGTCTACATGGCCCTGGACATAGTGCCCTCCGAAACGGACTTCTCCCCCAACAGCTCGTTCGAGGTTAACTGGTGACCCGGCAAAGAGTAAGCCGAGATTCGTCCTTCGGAGGGTTTCGGGGGCGAGGCCGACAGTGAAGTTTTTAGTGTCGAAGGTAGTGACGGTTAGGCAGGTTCCATTGACGGAGATGGAGTCGCCGAGGTGCATATCCGTGAGAATGGGGGATGTGGGAAGAGGGGAGTGGATCACGAGAACGGTGCCTTCATTAGGAGTGGGAGTGATGGACTCGACCGCTGGTGGAGGTAAGGATGAGGTCAGAAGTAGCAAAGAAAGAGTATAAGAGCACATTACCCCCAACTGCTTCAACGATGCCGGTGAACATGGTCCTGGACTATGATGAGACAATACTAAAAGTAAACGTTGAGACTGCAATTCGTAGGATCGATGTGACCATGTCAATCGATCGCGACAGCTTAGGGGTCCTGAATTGGTCATGTCATGTGATGACGCTACTCGTACCCCACGTCACTTGAGAGCCCCATTACCCTGAACTGACTCCGCTCTACCTTTTTGTTGCCTTCCAACTCCCAAGTACCGGTTAGATCTAAAAATGAAATACACATCCGCCAATCTCCCGCCCACAAACCCAACTCTGGAGGAGAGCAAGCCCTATATTATTCCTTTTTTCCCAATCTATCTGCTCATCCAAAAATTTTCCTCAATGCCCATCCTCCTCCTCTCCACCGCATCTAGATAAGGGCAGTTCAGTTGTTGCAATTGACCAATCCTAAACCGCGCATCTCATGCAAAAGCCTAAAAGACTCTTTCCCCCTCCTTCCCTTTCACATTCGTTTCTTTTTTATCTAACCTACTACTCTTCCTTCTCCCAGAGGGAAAAAAAAAAAAAGAAAAAAGAAAAAAAAAGAAAAAAAAACGCCACAATATCCGTAATACCCTTTCCAATCCGCAAAAATTCCCCCACTAGTCCCCATGAGCATCTCACCGCACAGACCCTGCCTTCATTGTTACTTTACCCCTCCCCTCCCCCACTATTTTGCCCCGGAAAAACATGTTTTTGAATTATTATTATTATTTATTTTGGGGGAGAGGGGGGGGAGAGGTTTTCCCTTGGCTGAGCGAGAGTATAGGCGGGAGAGTACGAATATGGGTAAATGTGTCTTGTAGTAGTAGTAGTAGTAATAGCAATATTGCGTGCTCGCCTGAGTTAGATTACCAAGAAAAGAATTATATTTTTACCCCGCCGTCGGCTGCGGGCGGGCGGGGCGGGGTGGAAGGTCTAGACTTATGTATTTACTAGACCTCTCTAACCGTGCAGTTAGTAGTAGTGCCTCACTCACTACGGTATTGTTATGTACGAATACCCATGCAGATATTTTTGCAAGTCTAAGTACAAGAGTATATAGTACGGAAGTAGAGTAGAGTAGAGAAAAAACGAACGTGCCCCCTGTGCAAAGAAAAAGAAACGGAAACAACAAAATCCCCCAACTCCGCTCACCGTACCGCCGCGCGAGGCATTAATTCTCATAAAACGGACTGGTCTTTTGGGGCAATACATGGAGTAAAAAACACATCAGCTAACAATGGAGATATACTGTATCGAAGGGAGGTAGATGTAACCTAGCTGTCGCAGAATACTTCAGATAGCTTTCTTTGCGGGATTATGGGGTGGAGGTTTTTTTTTTTTTTATATTGAAGGGGTCTGAAGAGGGGGTGGTTTGATAGTTATGATTGGTCAATTGCAATGCAAAACACGGAAATAGTCCTCTATCGGTATTTCATATTTCTATTTGATATATTTTATAGAGAGGAAGCAGTACTGCTTCAAAACAGACCTTTCCTTCGCTTCTAACTGTCAACATAGTAAGCTACAATGACAAACCTTCCCATTTAGCACCAGTACCGAAAAACCATCTCCTTTTTCCCGTATACATAACTTTCGGGCCGATTTTATGTATGAAAAGCAAAAAAAAATAGCAGTCTAGGGGTAGAGATAGATAGGTAGTGAAAGAGGAACCAGGTCTTCTTTAAATATTTTTGCCTCCTTGAAAATTAATTAGGGGGTCGGGTTTCCCTCGCCCTCATTTCGGCTTCTAGAACCGCCATCATCATCTATCCGAAATATTGAACTGGTCTACGGAGGGAGTTACTTCGACCTCCTCTTTTTTTTTTTTTTTTGTGCATGGTTTGTCGGCGTTCTCCTCGTATAAAGAAAGGGACTTATGATAATGGTTCCGAACAACTCACATGGGGCATGATTTGTTTTTTGTTTTTTCCCTTCACAAGTAACTACTGTATGCTTTTTAGCAATTGGGCGTGCCCCGCGAACCAACGGAACTAAACCCAAACTCATGAACTGTTGCTTTGTACTTGTCTGTCTGTCCTGTCCCCCGTTTCATTGTCGTCCTGCTCGTAGGTGTTAGTTGGAACAGAAAAGATTAACAAGTACTTGAGAATGGTAAACCGAATGATCTCGTCTAGGGGCGAAAAGTGTAAGAGAGGTAAGTGAGAAGCAATAGCCGGTAAGTGAGAAGCAATAGCCCAGATGGTGATGCACTACTATGACTCTTTCGGGATTTATACATCCCTCTGTCCTCTGGAACAAGTAATTATGCCGTGGCCGAAGTAGCGTGAGCGTGAGTATGTACGTGAGTGTGGGTTGGGGGGGGGGTGAAGGTGTGTGTGGGTGTGTGTGGTTGTTGTGTGGGTGTTGTGTGGGTGTGTGGGTGTAAGTAAGGTCGGTAGTCCAGACAGGCCTAGCAAATGCCTACCCAACCTGCAGGTAATCTCGTGATGTATGCTAATATATACTTCCTTTCCTTTTCCCCCGTACAGATCGATATCGAACCACGTCGAATCGGAACCGTCATACCCACCACGCACATTGCGAGTGGCTGACCATTCCCGCTCCCTGAGCCACGAAGACTACTTTATTCTCGACTAATGTATGCGTTTTATTGGACATCTATCTATACATCATACATTTTATACATTTTATACATCTCATGTACTGTACATGTGCTTATTGTCTGTATGCATTGCCGTACAGCAAACGTATAACACACGCATGCACAAACAAAGCAAACAAAGCAAACCTCAAACAATTCCTCCTCACCGAAATGTAACGGAAACGAAACATCCCTCAAACACAAATACAAACACAAAGTTTGTACTTCTTATTCCATATGAATCCTCCCAACCCAACCTCGCCTATCCAACTTACCGCCCTACCTCGTACAACCCATCCGTACCGCTAGTCTCGGGATACGGGACGCCATATCGCCATACCCGCCCATCCCAGGGTTCCATTGTCAAACTTCATCTCCCATGTTGCCCATCGTGTTAACATGACCCAGAAGTCTCCCAGACAGCACAGCGCTGGTCCGGCCCTGAATATGCTGCCTGTCAGGTAGCTAGCTATAAATGTTAACGTTGGGCAACGTGAAATGCGAGTTTATGAGTCGATCATGCACTCTCCCAGACCCGAAGACTATGGTCCAAGAGCAGGTAGGTTTGGCCAGTGAAAGAAAAGAAAAAGAAAAAGGTTAATCAGCCTTAAGGGGAATAACCGAATGCGCACATACCACGTACCGAAACGCATGCGCCTGTGCGTAACACTCCATAGAATTTGGTGCAACTCAATTGAATTTCATCCCATGAAGATACGAGCGTCAAGCCTCGCTGTCCATCGTATTGTGCAGTGCAATGTGGTGCTAGCCGTGAAGGATGCCAGTAGGATTATAAACCTGTACCTGCCAGTGCCTGCGTTATGTGCCAGTGCTGTATTGTTTGTATTGTATTGTTTTTGTCTTCGTTTTTTTGCTATTTTCCTTCCGCCTCTCCCCCGCCCACCTTAAAGCACCTCATTCAATCCACTCACTCCACGATACATTATCCTCATGCTCGAGGGAAACAAATTGCTCTGCCAAAAAAGAGATGTATATGTTCCTCATCCTCCTCTACCAAACCGTTGCAAACCAAGCAAGCAAAGCAAAGCAAGAAGCAGGCAGCAAAAAATACCAACTTGAAAAGTGCAGATCAATTGCACCACATATATATCTTTTCAAGACAGGAATAAACAACTGTAAGCGTGCAGAGCAAGTTAAAAAGTTAAAAAGAAAATAGTAACAAGGAGGAAGAAGACAAGAATATGTAAGCAATTCCTCACTTTTCCAACCTCCTCATCTTTCCTTTCTTCCTCCAAAAAGGACACCCCCACCCACCCCAGCCGTGCCCTCCACGTACAGCCACCCATGCTGCTGCTGAAAACTGCTAATCATTTTTGCCACTCCAATCCCATGAACTCAACCGAACTCGATCCGATCCGTGATCCCAAAAGACATCCACCCCGTGTGATCGTTCCCATCCAAGCAAATGACCACAAATCACGAAATGAGATCGGCTTTTTCCCTAAGGTAAGTATTATATTCCGAGCATTGTTGTTGACAACTCCATATACTACCACTGGAGCTCCATGTGTAGGATCCCTGTTAGGCCCTATTCGTAATTCACAAACATAGAATGATAAGAAAAAAAAGTGGTGCAAAGAAAAGCCATGAAAAAAAACAGATATAAATAATACCGCACCAATCCCATAGTAAAGCAAGAAACATGGCAAACAGTAAGGAAATCCCCATGAGAGAAAAGAAAAGAAAAAATTCTTACACGAAACAACAGAAACTATGAACAAAGCTTACAAGCGTTCTATTGGGATAGGAGAAAACGAGAAAATGAGCATCAGCACAAGTCAACAATCATGAAAATAATCCAAAGAGAAACCAATGAAGCAAAAAGCAATAGCACCTAGTACAATAATCCCCAAGCTATAAAGTCATTAGAAAGAAAAACCCCAAGTATTTTCAGCCATATATAGAAAAGTGACGGGGTATAGAGAACAGGAAAGCCTTTTCGTTTGCCCCGGTCTTGTGCCACCAATCGACTCAATCATCTTCGTGGAAAGCCCCGAGATAGAGGGCACTGAACCACACATGAAAGAGCCCACGGTGGGTTATTGAAACAGAAATGCAAAGAAGGATTGGAAAGGTACAGAAATTTCATAAACCAAGCAAAGTAAAACCATCAGATTATTGCGCCTTCCACCCCAAAGGATAACTTTTAAAAAAATATCGAATCGCGAATGAGGATGAATCTTTATGCGATGCGCGTCGATCGAGGGTAAGGAGAATGAAAATCAAAGATATGCCAAAAGTATGCCACCATCCAGGGAAGGAAACTGAAATCGAAGTGAAACCACGAATCTTGAAAGTCTAAATAGGACGAAACTTTTCGGTCTATCCAACAACGGCCTGCCCATAGCTCGGCATGAAGTAATCCCCACGTCCACAATGGCTACATCCACAGGGAGCTCCAGGCCACATTGGCTGGTGGTGGTTGTACAATGAGAGTGGAGGAAGTGTAGCCGAATGCGCTCTCATTGTGTGTGTTGGTGTGACCGCAGGAGCGGGGTAGCCAACATTCCAGTTAGGGTTGAATGTGTAGTCAGGTGTAGCAGGGCCAGTCTCCGGACCAGTATAGGGAGGTGAGCGGTCTGCAGAAGGCCACCAATAGCTGGAATTGCTTTCATGCTGTGGCTGTTGGAGGGTTTGTGGGGGAGGTAACTGTACTACACGCTCGCCAATCAACCCTGGATAGGCAGTTTGTGGAGGGGAGAAGGTCCCAGCAATGGAATTTCGATGGTTGGCAAGTTGGGTGTTAATTGGTGCCAAAACTCTGTCGTTTGAAACTTTGCTAGCAGCAGAACCGGCGCTACGCCAGTTATCCCAAGTTTGCTTCCAAATTTCGAATCCTTTCTTTCCAGTTGGGTCAACGTGGAGGTGCCATGAGATTTCAATGAGCCATTCCGTCTCCAGAGTGTTGAGCTCTTGGACTGGAATACCCGTAACCTCAGCCCAGGACTTGTTCTGGAAAGTGTTGTCGTCAAGGAACTTGCTCGCAAGGAGAAGAGCAGTTGTCAACATTCTGTAAACGTGGCCCTGACTCCTATGGGAATTTGGAAGGCCTCTCATGCGTGTAGACAAGTACTCCAGTCCGAGCAAGATTGTTGAACTTGGCAATCGGGTTGAAGATAAGATCTGTGCAACAAATTTCCTGAACATGGCATTCACGGTATTGACATTTGGTTGAATGCTATCCACGGTGTTAGGAATCTCCAGTGTATATTCGGGAAGTTGGTGCACGCACATGTTTTGAGAAATGGTCGCAACAAAGTCAACCATCTCATCCATCTCATAATCCAAGTGTGCCGAAACACCACCAACAGACCTCTCCTCAGCTGGCTCTTGCCTTTTTGGCTCTTGCTGCCGTGGAGCGTCCTCGACCAAGCCGGGGAGTTCGGATGCCATTGCAGATGGCTGTGGCAGACCTGTAGATGGGAACATGCGGGCCATACCAACCGCGTATTGGTCTTGTGAGGTATACTGGAACGCGCCATAGGCTTCGTGACCTCCATATGCAGACTTGAACCCTGCTTTTTCATGTACCCCCATTCCTTGGTGTCCGACAGCGAATTGCAAGGAATTCAACTGGACGCCCCCACAACCAGCATATGCAGGAAAGTACTCTGGTGGAGTAAGTGGGAGGTGGGAATGTGGCCGAAATACAGCAGGCATATTGAAAAATTCTTCGGGGGACTTGATGTGAGTTCGTTTCTGGTTCAAGACGGAAACGCTGTTTGCGAATCGCCTAAGCTTGTCAGCCACAACCTGCTCCTTGAATGTCGATGGGATCGCCATTCTAAATCACAGCAGGAATGACGATGTTGATCTGTGATGCTCGCTCCGTTCCAAAAACTCACCAGTTGACTTCTTTCTGAAGTTTGTTTTCCTCAATAATGCTCCTCCGACAGAAAACGAGTTACGACGAAGCGTAGACCCGCAAAACAAGATTATCGTAGACCTTAGCAATCTCTCACCATAAAAACAAAAATAACCCCAAGCAAGCGTGAAAATCAACAATTAAAATGTTATTCGTAAAATTGGTCGAGCTGCACACGATCGCAAAAGCCCTTAGAATTTCCGGAAGTGAAATTCGGCTGGCCCAATCCCTCTAGAAATTTGACTGATATTTGATCGATTGTACCGAGGCGACAGCTGTCGGTGAGGTATAGACGACGAATAGCTAAGTTAATAGATCGTCGTTGGGAACCTCGCTGGTGAGATGTTATCGTTGACGATTCGGTGTCGTGGGTTGTTTGTAAACAGGGAAAAGGGGGTTCGTAGCGCTGATTATCAAAACCAATACTGTTCGTGAAAAGGAAAACAGCAATGACGGGGAACTGGATTGACGTATGAGAATATATGAAACCCTGAAAGGACGACCGCCTGCGATGATGATGGAAGAAGGATTGCTGTGGTGTGTTCTAGATTTCGATGTCGGAAGAAAACGGTGCAAGTTGTGTTCCCAAGCAAGAGACAACCAAAAGGCTAATTCCAAACTTTGTGCAATGCCCTCTGTATTTTATGTGCCCTTCTTGTCACTGCTTATCTGTCAATGTCGTGTGGCGAGCCAGAGATATATCGGATGAAGCGTACAAAAGAGGAGACTGTAGCAGAGGCGGCGAAGGGGCTGCTTGTATGGGTGGGCAGGATCAAGCCGTCAAGGAATTGGGTCGCTTGTGTATAGAAAGGAAGACCACTTGCAGTGACAGGACAGGGGCGGTGGGGGAGACGCAACGACGCTTTTTTTTTTCCAGTCGTCCTCTTGTGCTTGATTTTATTTTCTCGACAACGAATTAGAAGAGGGGGAGATTTGGAGGATGCTGGATGGACCGAGCGATATCAGTCCTTGGGGTGTTGGGGTGGAGAAGCGGCGGGGAGGGAGAGGAGACGAAGGACGGAGAGACGGGGGTGGCCGTGGGAGATGAATGAGTGAGAAGGGAACGTGTGAATGGGGGAGATGTGTCGGTATGGACTAGGACAGGCCCCAAGAAGGTGCGTGCGTGCGGTAATGTCTCTAACGTATTTACGTGATGGGGGTGCAACTGGGGGTAGTGGAAGCCGGTGCCCTGCCCTACAACCGTGAGCACTGCGCTACCAACGCTGGGCGCTCTGCGCGACGAGGCAGGAATTAATGGCTGTGAAGAAAAAAATACAAGCAGGAGCACCCACCACCACACACCGCTCTACCACCACTAACCACAAGTTTGAAAGTTCCTGGGAGCACGCCTGCTTAGTCTGCTTCGCCCCGAGTAAAATAGAGGGCACCCCACTCCACCTACCTAGTCTTGGACCGGGGCTCATGCTTGTAGACGAGGAACGGAGTGCCTCTGTACATGGGGCACCCAGCAGTTAGTCTGGCTTGTCCCAGCAGTGCCGGTATGCGCCGCTGCTGCAAGCGTGGAGGGCACTTTGTTGAAGGTTTTTTTTCTTCTCGCCCGTACAACCAGACTACGCCCGTACCTGTGGTGCTTTACTTTCTTGGGCCCTAGCGGCAGGGAATCGCGCGGGCAGCGTCGCTCACTCATACCAGCGCTAGGTGCGGCTTGTGTCGTCTTCCATCCCTCGATATGTTGCCCACTATGATAATAGCCATTTGGACAAGCACACTAGTGCTTCTGGGGTTATTTTTGACCGAGGGGCGGCGTAGTCTGGTTGCTGTGACTGTGACTGCTTGCAAATCTCACAACACCTGTTGCTAAGTATGTACCGGTAGTCTACATTGGTTTCTGTTTTCTTTTCTCTTCCACCCCCTTTTCCATAACATGGGATCTTGGCACCCGTACCCACGTTCCCTTGTTTGTGCAGTTCCACCCTAATATTTCGTTTTGCGCAAAAGAGATGTATCCCTGTAAGGCTTGCCTCAGATGATCGACTCTGACTTGTTGGGGAGAAGAGATGACCAGGTCGAGCCAGTCATGAGTGGATTAAACAAATCATACATCATCCCCTTCCACTCCTCATGAGGTACCCGACTTCCCTGTACCCTCGGAGTCTAGCTGAGACCGCGATCTGTGTTTGCTTGCCACACATATGAATCATGCGGAAGAATTTTGTTTGGGATGCTGGGTCATATCAATCGTCGGTTGAATCGGAAGACCACCGAGACTTGGGAAATGGTCGTACCTAGAAAACCAGAACAAAGGCGGCTCGGAACAAAGAAGCAGAAATCGTACCAGTAGAACAATGTGCTAGTACACGGTGGAATGGGCCAACCTGCCACCGTGAATAAATCCAGACTAACGGTACAAATGACGAAACAATGGTCACCAGAAGAGTTTGGGGGTTGAAAATTTCCAATTAGCTTCGACCGTGCTCTAGCTCCCGAAAAGTTCGCCTACCGCACTCTCGTACCTAGATCGGCTGGGGTTTCATCAACTCCGCCAATCATCTGCCACATCAGCCACTTGAAATAGCACCAGCCACATAAGCGCTCCCAGAGCCGTGGCGTCGTACACCAGAAGGATGAATGTGTGGCGACACAGACTGACCTGCATCAGTCCCTGATTGGCTCAGTGACAAATCGCAGCCAAAGATGGACCAATATATTATATTTGAAAGATTGCTTTATCAACTCCGATGCCCAATTATCCGGAATATAACAGCTGCTGGATCGACGCTAATGCGCTCCAGCTGAATATCATCCAATGGATCATCCAATTTCAAGAATCCAATTCTGGGGTAAATGTTTGTTTCCATCATGAAACCTTTCAATATACAGAGCCATAGGTGGTTCCGGTTCTACCCATTCCCAGAAAATTGCCTCCGCACCATTAGCTCGAGTGATCAATACGGAAATTTACAAGCAATAGATTTTGCCTGAAAATTTACCATCTTGGAGAGGCTAACCATACCTTGATGTTTATGGATATATTTGTTTCCTGAAGCAACCAGTAGCATATCTTTCTAAATAGATAGCCTAGGTGATTGCAAATGATCCCTTCCAACCATGGCTATGCATATCTGCAACCCCCCTCCACCATCATGCACCAGTTGATAATTTTTTACTGACCTATACCCAACCCCTTAGGTGAAAAAGAGATTAGGGGCGAGTGTAAGAGATAGCCCTACCAACAGTTCCTCAGTTCAAGATTAGCAGGACGGCCGTGTGCCGTAGGGCCACATTTGTGTAATTCCCTGCCTCTTCATGAGGATGGTGACGACCACTCCTGCGGCGTCGAGATTCCGTTTAGGGCAGCCCATTGACAACAGGAGTACCAAGAACTTCAGACGTGAAAAAGCCTCTTAAGGAAGGAAGAATGATCTGATCCATATTCTAACTAGCCTAGCCAATACCATGGCCGGCACCTCCATCCATGAAGTAATACATCACCAGCATCATGGTACTCCAATCACGTCGCGCACCAGAACCAATTTGTTGGGTATTATGCTAACATTACTCCACCACATGAGAAGAGAGATGCCCAACATGAAGTCTCGATCCCCGGTTGCCAAGCTGTCGGTAGCATGCTCTAGCCTCGTAACCGTGAAGCTTCGAATATTGCTTAGCCGCTTTTTAGCTGCTTCGTAATTTTCCAAACAATCAATTTTATTAGGCAGACGATTCCCGCTTCCGCTTTTGCGATATTTGCAGTGTTTCCTTTAACCTATTTTAGGGACCACCTCCTGCAGCTTGAGGAAACAACAGTATAATTACCTGATCGCAGCACTCAGGCACACCCGAAACAAACCAAAAGGCCACTACTTACTCCGGCTCAACCTGACGTGGTGGCGATGACGAGTGCCAGTGACAAACCATGGGTCATATTTCACTAAAAGCCATCAGAATATCATGAAGACTTACCTCCAAGGTGGGCGATTGGGGTATTTAAAGCAGCCTCCTGTTTATCACCTCCATGCTGTACCTGAATGCAATGTGGTCACTTTCACACTAACGGGTTCTACCCTTCACAATTTCCCCGCCTCTCATAGCACTGGCAGAGTTAGAATAATGGGGTGCCCTTATTGCGCTTGGACTTAACCAGGGAGCGGCTAAAATGCTCAGCGGAGAGTACTCGTACATATTCGACCTGTGTACAGGTAGCATTTGCTATTCGACACCATCGCTACTAGAACCAGTTAACCATTTCGTCCCGTTGCTTCGCTTATTGGAGCATCAGATCTGCAGTCAGCTATACCAGGGTTAGCAAGCCCAAGACCCCTCAGACAAGGCCAATCGGCCACAAACTATTGATCAGTGAGAACAAATCGAAACCCTTGCATTAGTTTCGAAAGTACCTTGTAACTGGCGGAACCAAGTCCGATGCCGACGACCGAGTTAAGCAGGTAGGAGGATAATATACTCTTCGATACTACGGCTCATAGGCATCGATTCAATAAACGAAGTACTGTACAACATGCCAACGGCCCAACGGGGCTGGAAAAACAACGCCAGTCTCTGACTATTTGCTATTGATGCAAGTCACGTGCAACTTAAAGCCTATGTCCATTGCATCCAACCTTCGGGGTAGGACAAGTCCTGCATGCAAGGGCGACACCAGTCAGAGCAATTACCGGGAGGGTCGACTACGTGGCTCAGCGCCCGGATGACTCTGTCTTCTTTCATGATTGAGGGGTACCATACAAATTCTTGGCTAAAGTCTCTGCGTAAGGGGCACCAAACATGCGTAACCAGTGTAGGTTATGAAGGACCAATGTTCTGCGTCAGAAGCATTCCATCTGGGTGGGGTACAGCATTCCGATAAATTCCCTTACCCAAACCGTTTTTAAGCGTCGGGGAAACCTGCCAGGCGCTGTCTGACTCTGGCTGGCCAGTAAGAATGCCACATATTACCCAGTGGCTGCAGCTTGGAGATCGCGGCGGGGAACTGAGATACCCTGCGACCTGGGTCAATAGCTGTTAGTCAGAGATATGTTTATGCACAAAAAGGTCATACTTCCTTGATAGGGCAGAAAGAGGGGCAACAAGGAGACCGTTTACTGTCCAGACTAGTTTACTGCAGGGAGAGTACGATGTGGTGAATGATGGTGGTTGAGGCTGATTATTTGCCCCCCAGACTAGCTCATTATTAGTGCCTCCACTAAAGCTTACTTATACCTGTCTCAAACCAATGCTGCGATGATTTCCCAATGTGGATGGAGATCACCCAATGGCAATCGACTATCGATATCGCAAAATGTAGGTCCTGCACCAATCACGGCCATAGGCCAGGTGCAGGTCGCTAGAATATCTTGATCTAGGAAAGCTGGTCCAGCGCGTACAGCAAACTTATGAATCATGAGACGATCGATACTAGTATGAGATCGATACCTATCAATTGCACGTGCGGTCTCTGAGCCTGGGTTGGAAACACATGACCCTCGACAGGCGCCCGTCATTTGCTACCCCAGCACAGCACCGGCTCGTCATGTCGAAACAGGCGTGATGATCGGCACTGCAGTTCCTGGCAAGAATACCCTCCGTAGATCCACGTTGTTATATCATGGTTCTCGAAAGGTGCCGGAGAGTTTCCTGCTCTTCGGATAGACATGAAAGATTTGCACAGTGTCCTGATATCCCAACAGAAATTACCATCTTGATCCATTGGGTGGATCGTTACAATAACCTGCATTTCTCGCTGGGTACCAAGAGCTGCTAGTCGCTGGCTGTCTTTAACATTTATATGTGAATAGATAAGTAAAATGGAATTTCTTGATAAGCCCCCAGTATTGCCTTATAATCTGCACCGAGTGATACATAGAGCTGGCCTTTATAGGTAGCGGGTTTTTTTGTAAGCTGATTATTGATTTTTGTTCTTTGACACTGATCTACCAGTAAATGCTGTGGTATCAAAGTAGTATTGTAGAAATTCGCCGTGGCAGGTTGTACTCGGCTCATGAGTATTTGAGTATTTTAATCCTATTGAAACGCACTAGTGCGGTCGTCTTACTCTGCTGTACAGTACAAGCTTCCATAAACATATGTATGGACATACCTATCACACCATGACTAGGGCGGGCCCCTCGAACATTAGAAGGATCCAATCTCTGTTTCTGCTATTGATATGCCTTGCTATTAGCAGAACAGGATGGGGTTGTAGAAGAGAATATCAAAGACCTCTTGGCAGTACAAGACATCATTACCTCACCTCGCTATCTGTCCCATGCGGCCGTGGCAGGCCATCACCATGATGATTCTCTTGAGGCGAGTACCCTGATAATCCGCTACCTTTGCTTTTATCGGATCCCATACAATTACGGGATCTTCAGCCTGCTCAACTTTTGCCCCCAAAGGGGGTCCGGTGGACAATAGGGGCGACAAAGGTAGTCTGGTTGCACAATGAAGGTAGCTCTTAGCTTCGGGCAATCCTGCCCTGTGGTTACTGTGTCTTGAGATGCTTCATCACATGCGTAGCCGAAAAAAGAAAATACGGAGGCCATACATTGGTGATCTGGCTTGGTTGGCACAGAACACGCATACATACCCGGTGGCAAGTCAGACATGTCACGCTACCGTCAGCAGCATAATCTATATACCCTCTATTACCTATCCATCCCTATTTCTGGAACGAAATGCAGGACCACTGGGCGGACATACCTTCATATTTAGGGGTTGCTCATGAACCCAGGACGGTTATAGGCGTAGATTATTACTACATGCTTCTCTCCATCCCGCCCTGCATCGCAGCATGCAAGCAGGTGCCATCTCACAGTAAACCCTTGAGTGGTTGTCACAAGCACCTCGGTAACAGGGGGCTTAATGCCTATATTATCAATGATCCTGTTTCGGACGTATGTTCATATCCCGAGCAACCATAGCTAATGAAGGGGTTGGATTAGGCCCCTCATGTGATTAGGTGATTTCATGTTGGATGACCTTGAGTGTAGCTCAACACGATACTCGCTGCGGCCGTTACCTGGCATCGCCTGCGATTGATCTCGACTCGCCTATACACGCAGTCTAGCATTATGCTTCTCTTCTTCACAGGAAGTTGGCCTAACACTGCATCGACCAAGGCACCAGTTGATATTGATAAGCATTAGTCTGGCGGGTGGCCTCTTGTAGAGAGATACCACAGGCCACTCCACATAGGTACCCTTCGTTTACTGTAGGAAACCCCAGGTGATAGTGCTCTCGCTCCCAGAGGTGACAGATTTGGGCCTACTATCGATTGATCGATCGATTGATTAGGTATGTATCGGCGGCTATCTCTCTCGAAGTTTCAGCCTATGTTTTATTTTAGCCGCATTGACGACCCTTCCTACGTACGGCCTGCTGGCACGCTTTAACTATCGTGCCTTATCTTCATACTCAAAGTCACTGCTCCAGGGCCTAAGCTGGATTTAATTTCCGGGCCTCATTACCACGACTGATACCCAACGCAGGAACGCAAGGCTAGCTGAACATACGCTCTGTCCTATTACTACTCACCGTGGAAAGTTATACCTACGTTGCCTAATGGCATTGATGACCAATGGGATTCGTTCTGGGTAGATGGGAGGTGGGCATGTATATTGAGATTTTGCTTTGTTCCATAGGCATTAGAGGGAGAATATTGCAAAGCAAATAATAGAGAAGGGCCTTGGTCATGAATGCTGTCTTTGATACCGATGAATATAGACATTTAGTTTGGATCTATATTTCCATTCATGATCTGAGAGGGTACCTGGAATTTTGTGTTCCAGGCTACCAAAATGCCTATATTCATCAGAGATACCATGCCACGGCCCTTCCCTACCAGTCTCTACCATTTTATTTGCTATATCCCTTAGCAAAGTCTCAAAATAAGATGCTCTTCATGAGGCAAAGGGGGCTTAACGAGGGCCCTCGACAGCCTCGAGCTCGCGTTATGGATCCTTCACTCAGAATCGAAAATACTATCTAGTATCTCGTGTTCTGTGGACCTCCCCCCTCGAGGAGCCCCCCGCTTCATGAAGAGCCTCTTCTTTTGGGATTTTGCTATGCCAACACAATGTAAAAATGTATGCTCGGGATTGGAGGTTAGAGGAAATAACGAATAAGACGGTAGAGATGAAGGGTCATAGCCTAGCATGCTGTCTCTGATCGGGTGAATATCGGCGTGATGGTAGCCTATTCTCGCATTGTGGGTCCTTCGCTCAGACTCGAAAGTAGTGCCTGATACTCATCCTGCGTCTCGTCAAGTGGCCCGTTCGTCTCATAAGTGCCTCCTCGTGCGCGCGTGTACCAACAGCTCTAACATCACGCCGTCGGAAGAATTCTAGGTTCGGTCTTGAATTTTCCGTTTCCCGAGCCTTATCCTAGGGAGTTGTTGAGATGTATATAGGCTAAACTTGAATGCACCAATCATAAGTACGAACAGAAGATTTCTCGTAGGTTTCAAGGCCCAAATATATCATGTTATCGATATAAGATTTTCGTTCAAGTATTTCTGGGGTTTTGGATGTTCGAGTTCTCATTTTGGATGTAGTTCATGTTAGATAATTTTTTACCTTTGCGGATCTTTGGATTGGAATTTGAGGTTCTAACTATAGCTTGGGTTATTTGTGGTCAGTATACGTCCTTGGGGTATTATCTGTTTATAGTTATCAAGTATAGAGGGACTTTTGTATTATTTTTTATCAAGGCCAGACAGATTACTTCCGATATGTATTACTAGAGGATATAATAGACCTAGAAGGTCGTGTCGTTCGCTCCATGAGGGTGAGGGCGAGCTGTGAGCGTGGACATACTAGTAGCACCTGTTCACTGACTGGCGCCCCCCCCCC
>Ga0307511_10003327_pt1 | contig 16536 bp, 17 predicted proteins | sample 13_EM_MG_FD_200266 | JGI IMG/M metagenome (GOLD analysis project Ga0307511, IMG submission 200266) | Populus trichocarpa ectomycorrhiza microbial communities from riparian zone in the Pacific Northwest, United States - 13_EM | ecosystem: Host-associated > Plants > Roots > Unclassified | place... | reverse complement strand
TTGAAACTGCTGCAGGTGAGGGATCCAATACGAACATGAGTAGCCTAGTGGCTTGCTCATCGTATCCGCGATCTCTTTCCCAAGTCTGGCCTGACCATGATCAACGTATGCACGATGGAGGCGATCTACTAGATATATCAGAGTCCGAACCGTCATCTTCGCCGAGTAGACCCGCAGGTCCAATGCCGGCATTATTGAACCAGTTGGTAGCTGTTTCCGAGACGCGACGGTGACGAACGTCTTCCAAGTGTCGTGGATGGTGCTCAGCTCCTCACTATCATCCCTAGGCATGGGTATGACAGCACGGAACCTTTCAAGCGCTGCTCGGACATTTGATGCCTCAAAGCCGAGCAGGTCTGCAAGGGTGTTGATTGATAACGGACACTGGGTCACGGCGGAGCAACCCAGTACCATCCTAACCTCCTCGTAGAGTTCTGGGGTTTCCTTGGATTTGGATTCCCTCCTAACTTCATCGAGAGTGACGGTGATGATATGAGCATAAACCTCATTCAACCTTCGCATCTTCGCATCGGCATTTCCACCAAACGGCACCTCGGTCAATCGCAGATTGAAAAACCTCCTCATCCTCTCCCTCGGATCGGCGGCATCCTTGGATGTGATGTGCTTGAAAATGGTGCTGGCGACGATGAACGGGAGGCCCACACATTTGGTTACGAACCGCCTAAGCTCGTCTTCCCGTGGGAATGCAAAGGTATCATGGTAGGCCACCTCGGGTTTTGTCGAAGATGAAGTAGAGGTAAGACCTTTGTACTTGGCAAAACCTGAGCGGAGGTAAGTCCCGATATCACGACGGTTAAAGTCGTCGTATTTGGCCGCCTCGAGATCGATCCTTTTGACGACTCGGTTGGGAAGCCCCGCCTCGTCTTTGCCCTCCTTGGCCAAAGCGTCGGTAAAATCCATTCCCTTCCGCAACCGGGGATCGTTCCTACTTGAGATGAAGAATTTGAGATTTGCGGGTAGTTTCCCCAGGCACCTGCCAAGGTATGCGATGAACTTTGCGGCCTCATCGATGTCGACGCACTCGTCGAGTCCATCGATGATTATTACGGCTGGCTTGAGCATGGTTGTGGCACCAAACGGCTCAACGAAGAGTTTCTGAAGCTGTGTGCCCAGGCTCGCCCTCCTCCCGATCAGGTCGGAGGAATCACCCTGGGCGGGCAAAATTTTTGCCAGGGCGTCTCTGAATCGTTGCCAGTTGGGTCTCTGCGCGAGCTGCGCAACGAGAGTGGGTATAATCTTCTTGGCATCGCTGGTGTCCCTCGAGGATGACGAACAAAAGAATGAAGCGACGGCACGGTCGCCAAGCGAATTGACCAAGGAGCGAGCGATAGTGGACTTTCCGATCCCAGGAGACCCGATCAGCCAGCAGATGCGGTCCTCCGCGGAGGTGGTGGTATCGTCTGGGGCTGGGGATAATAAATACGAGGTTATCTCGTCAAGCAGTTCGGTGCGGGTATTCGGAGTACAGGGGATAGCCTTGCCGCGCCTGGCACCATGGGTTACCCTGAGTCGATGGAGAAGGTCTGATGCAGGGAACATCAGATTGAAAACGGAGGAGCGGGGAATGGAAGGAGGCGTTACAAACCATCGTAAACTGTTTCCTGTACGGTGATTAGATGAATTCCCTTTGATGAAGCTGAGGTTGGGGGCAGAACGCACTTTCACAGGACCCTGTCGGATCTCCGATGGTGGCTCCTGCGGGACAACATCGGAATTTTCTGGTTTTCTGGATGGGTCGACCAACACGATCGCTGCCTTTGAACGGTGAGGTTAAAAACATTCCTGTCTGATCGAATCGGCATACCTTGCATATCGACTTGACTTTGAGCCCGTACTCAGTCTCGTGGTGGGGAAGGTGACGTAAATCAAACTGTATAGCCATCAGGGCCCTGTGCCAAAAGGGGAAATCAAGCGTCAGTCATGGACCACACTTTGAGTTTACATCAAGACGCGGAACTGTAGCCGACGGCGTTCGTCGTTTGCGCGCGGGATCATACACCAACGTACCTGACGATGGCTTCAGGTGACAACGTGTGCTTTTCGTCCTTGCTGACCGCCTGACGGAGACCTTGTGCCCGGGAGTTTATGTCGCAAAGAAGGGCGGTGTCATCTCCGTTGGTCGAGTCGAAGCTTCCGGTGAACTGGGTTCAGTGGAGGGAATTTAAGCTAGTGAGCAGTGATCATGATGGGGTTGCCGCGCACCAAAGCGAGGGTGGCGACCATCTCTTCGACAGCAATCTTCAGTGCGGCCCAGTCCACGCCAGGGCGCAGTTCCTGTTGCTCGCATGTGGATGACTCCGACATGACAGAGGGGAAGGGAGGGAGAAGGAAGAGACGGTCGTGGTCGGTGGGAAAGTGGTGAAATGAAAAACGCGAGAAATTATGGAAACAGCAATTGACCGAGTCCCAAATCGTCCAACCTCGTCATCCTCAACATCATCGACAGTCCACAATCATCCCCTTCGCCGCTTCCCACCGTGGAGAGATATTCCCAAGTGATCTCCTCCATCTCCCCCGCGGTCCGCCCAAATATGAGACCGATTGCTTCTGGATAGTTGAGGGAGGCGAGGACGAAACAGACGGTCGAGCCTGTGTGGGAACGAAACCGATCTAGCACAAAGGCGGGAAAGATGGAGATGAATGGAAAAGTGCATACAGAGTCCGCTGATCTCCTGCTCTGCCATCAACTCCGGGTATGCCTTGAGCGGAATCCGAGGCAACTCTAGGCCTTCCAGCGGGCTTGTTAAAATATCCCCCGTCTGGAAAATCCTCCAACACGCAGGACAGACGCGTGAGCGTCGCCGGCTCTTGTTGTACCACATGCACTTTCATTACCGCCCACTTGAGTCTCAACGTGATCGTGCTGTAATATTGGGTGCTCACCAATGCCATCTCGTCAGGCAGGACCGACCTCAGCATCTCCACCATCTCCTCTTGCGCGAATTCCGCACACAGCTCGTCGTCCCACGTCGGCTCGGAAGCGAAACTTGACCGGAGAAATTCGTCCATCGACTTGACCCTAGGCCCTGTCCCGGGGTCGTAGACCGGAGGTTCCCGAAGCAGCAGCTCCTCCAGTTTATCCAACTCGGCACCCTGCTCCACCGTAACGACGGCCTCCTTCTCCTGTGTTTGGTTCGTTGTTGTTTCGTTGACCTTCGGAGTGGCAACAGTCTTGACCTCCATCTTACACAGCGGTGATCCCTTTCGTTTCTTCTCCTTCAGCGCGTTCAGTTTCTTCTGTCGCTTGGGGTTTCGTGGACCGGGCATTCGTGCGTTGGCGGTAGTGAGGCAACAGAGTGACAATTTCAACAGGAAACCTCGATCGTGTCCCTGAGAAGGGTATACGTCGAATTTCAAACCCTAGGTGGACCCACAAACAGAAAATCCATACATACGCGAATTTTTGAAAGCCCGGATCGTCGCCGCCGATATCAGTCAAATACCATAACCTGTACAGTCTACAATAGTAAATGTACAGTTGGTTCTAATGGACAACCTCGACTTGTTCCAACCTCGGCCCAGCTCCCTTTTTGGTCACACCGAAATCCGCCTTGGAAAACCTCAAGACAGCATAAGCGAGCACCCTATACGCAACCGTCATCGCGACCAAGGCCCCGATGTTTGAGGCGAGGCTCGTGTGGTAGTTTAACAGGTCGAGGACTTGTTGTCCCGTTTGGATGGGACAATTGCCATCAGGGAGCCTCTGCGCCTTCGTGCAGGTGAACTCAAAGTCCGAGAATGTCTTGATCGATATGGTAGCGGCAGCGTATTTGCTCGGGGAGATATAATTTATCCCCTTGAAGAATGCAGGCATCTCGATAGACATGATACCTAGAGGTGCCCATCTCAGACCCAAAGCCCGATGACAAATTAAACCAGAAAATGCTCACCGGCCATCATGATCGTGATCGAAATCAACGAACTGGTGATGGTCAACGCGAACCCAGTGCTGTCGAGGATGAGCGTATTGAAGACGATGCCGAGCGATTCCCCACAGCTAACTATGCAGAACGAGACCAGAGCGATCACAAAATACATCGACACCGTTCGCTGCAGGTTCACGGCGACAATCAGAAGAGAGAACAAGAGGCCTGAGGCGATCTCGAAAGGTACTTCGAGGATCAGGTATACGAAGAAGAACGAGTTGACGGAGTATGCTCTGTCCGCGTAATCCTAGAAAGGGATCAGCAAACACAAAAGTTCAACAAATACCATTCCACTCTACCCTGTAAAAGGCATCTCGTTCCAACGGGTATTGGCCAACGTTCTGCAACAGCCCCACAAAGTACACTTCCCCACGGGTAAGCTTCCCATGCCACCAATATGACGAAATGAAACCGAAACTCACTAGCGAGGATCTGTTGAATGACACCGAGTCGATTTTGGAACGAGATGTAGTCACTCTTCAACGGTGCGAAGAAGAGCGCGATGAAGAACCCGAGTCCCACCACCTGCATGATCCGTGCGGCAGCCAAATCCGGTCGCCTCTTGAAGCAGAGTAAACCCCGCCTGAGCAAGATGGGCACCGCCACACCCATCGGGGTATGATCCCTCCCTTCCAAACCAGCTATTCCCAACTCCTGTACTTTCGGTCCATCCCGAACCGCTAGCTTCTCCGATTGCTGGGTCGCGGCAAACTGGTTAATCAAGTTCTGCACTTTTTCTCGGCTAACCACTTCGTTCTTCTCTTCACGGAGGTCGACGGAGACGATATCCAATGCGAAATCGGCCGGGTTGGTTGTTGATGGACAGGTGTGTCCGAGAGAAGCAAAGTGTCGAAGCATGCTGCTCCCCCTCCCAGAATAAGCAACTTGTCCACCCTTCGCAAGGAGCAAGATGTTTCCAAAGTGGGGGAACAAGTCCGATCGGCTCTGGTGGATCGTCGCGATCACCGTTCGGCCCTCTCGAGCTAAACCTTCGAGCACTTTGATGATAGACGAGGCTGTGAATGCATCAAGGCCGGACGTGGGCTCGTCAAGGCTACATAATGTTCAATCAGTGAATCTTCACAGGAAAGGGCAGCTCGGTCGGAATTACATCAGGATTTGAGGCTCTGTAAGAACCTGAACGGCGATACTGACACGCCTCTTTTCTCCACCACTGATGCCTTTCAAAAGCTCGTTGCCCACCAAAACGTCAGTACAATCCTTCAGCCCCATCTTCAACATCACATCCTCTGCCCTCCTCATCTTCTCCTCCTTGCTCATCCACCTCGGGAGCCTGAGGTCGGCGGCGAACCTCAATGTTTCCCTCACAGTCAAATACGGCAACAGCGCGCTGTCGTCTTGCGTCACGTATGAGCACAATGATCGCACCTCCTTGTCTGTTGGTTGGACACCGTTGAACAACATCGCGCCTGACGTGCGGTACCTCGTGAGCAGTGATGATTGAAGTCGTCGAGCCATGGTGTTGAGCAATGAAGATTTCCCGCTTCCAGAAGGTCCAAGGATAATGTTCAGCTCCCCCGCCTGGAACTTGGTCGAAACGCTCTGGAGCACATTCAGGGTCCTCCCCTTCCCACGCCTGGGTGATGGCTTGTAGATATCGAGGCAGAGATCGACCAATTCAACATCCACCTTCTTGACACCATCACCGTCCCGGCTCTTCTTCATGATCTCCTTCCCTGCAGAAGCATCGGGATCGTCGTTTCGTGCCTGGGCGGCAGAGAAGTGTACATCGACTGTCCAGAACTGAAGAAGGAGACAGGAGGAAAGGGCGAAGAACGCGACGAAACCGCCTAGAATGCAAAGGGGCACGCCGATCCAATCATCCGAGAACGAGAGGTTCTCAAGGATGAATGAGCCCCTGTATTGAATGCATGCGGGATCAGTCCGTGCGTCGCCATACGGGCAATCGTAGTAGCGGCCAGCAAACTCGTTGACGGACGCCGCACCAAATCCGTAGAACTGTAGCACAGGCAAGTGAGCATCAATGATCGCGGTTTGGAGGGCCTCGACTCACAAAGTAGGAAATATATTTCATCCATCGGACGTATACCGGAATTGTCGATGCTTGGGCGAAGAAACCCGAACCGTAGGTCTGCACCGTAGCGAACAAGTTCGCGATCAGTGCCGCCCACGAGAAATTCCTCAGTAGCGCGACACAGAATAACGCGAAGCTGACCGCGAGGTAGTGGATTAACACCACAATTGCAAGGAGGATGCCGATGTCGCCTTGGAAACCGGCGAGATAATAGAAAATAAAACAAAACAGGAACGGGACGATGAAGTCTTCGAGGATTCCGTGAGCGACGCGACGACTGACGATCCATGCGACGGCGGAGACCAGGTTTTCCCCTCGTTCTCGATCAAAGACTTGGATATCGACACGTGTCAACCTATAGATCTCGAACAGGATGAAGAGGTAAGAGTGTCCGGCACATAACAGGTAGAACCCAGCCTGTGTCGACCGGATACCTGCCAAGTCGTGGGGGATTTGGTAAAATACCAGACCACAAACGAGCCCCATGAACACCGCCTGCGACCACGAACCAACCAAGCCGAAAGGATCACGGAGGGTCGTGAGTACCGTTCTCGAGGTAAGTACCTGGACCTGTCGCAGAAATGGCGCTGATTGCTTCATTCGTTTTGCCCTCTCGTCTGGTACCTGGGACATCAGCGTTGTCTCCTCTGTTGCAAAACGGGACGCGGATTCTTCGCTCCAAGCGACCAACAGCCTGTTGACTCTCGCCTGTGATTCGTCCTCCGCATCCTTGGTCCGGTTATCCACCGCGACGATGTCGATCAGGTAGTCCGCAGGGTTGACATGGAGCCTCAACCCCCCAGGGAGCAACCCATCGAACCACGACAAGCACTCGCTGGTTGCACCCGTGTATACAACATTACCCCTCGATAAGAGAGTGAGCCGATCGAACAGGAAGAATATGTCTGATCGAGGTTGATGAATGGTGGTGATGATTGTCCGGCCCGTATTCGCGAGATGCTTCAACGTTTTGACGAGGTGAAAAGCACTGGTCGCGTCCAATCCCGTCGTAGGTTCGTCGAGGAACAGAACGCTCGGGTTCCTGAGCATTTGAACCCCGATGCTGACCCTCCGACGCTCTCCCCCAGAACATCCACCCTTCTTAAAACCGTCGCCTACTCGGGTACCAGCACATTCCTTGAGACCGAGTTCGAGAATGATCTCTTCCACCAACTGGCTACGCTGCTGAGAAGTGGTGGATGATGGGAGTCGGAGGGATGCAGCGTAGAGTAGGGTTTCGCGGACGGTGAGGGACGGAAGTAACACATCTGTTTGCGTAACGTAGGCGCTGGTGACTGTAAGAAGGTTTGGAGATCCGTTGTATCGTGTGCTTCCAGTGATTGTGAGATTTGATCCCCGCATACGATGAGAGAGAACATCGAGGAAGGTCGTCTGTTGGGGGAGTTAAGGATGGGATCTGATCATTCGGATGTAGTGAATTTGAAGGCGGAAGCACACCTTCCCGCTCCCGCTACCCCCGACAATCGCGGTAAGGGTTCCAGCGGGGAAATCGGCCGAAACACCCTTCAAGATCTTTTTCCTTCGAATACCACCTACTGCAGCGCCTTCCACGTCACCGACCTCGGACCTGGTGAATTTCGCTTTCAACGTATCCACAAAAGGAGCGGCGATGTCCACTTCGACCTCGAGATTCCGAACGGTGATGTTGGCGGGATGAACATCGGAGAAGGAAAGGGTTTGTCGATGGTTATCAGAGACGTGCCATTCTTCTTTCACGTCCACCTCCTTGATTTGTTCCTGAGTGCTTGTCCCCGCTGCGTTGGAAGTGGCCATGCTGGCAATCGTACCGGCGATGGGTTGAGGGGGGGTTGTCAGGGTAGAGAATGGTCCAGCTGGTCCTCAAGGACACAGGTGGAGGGTCATATGTAACCTGCGATGTGGCAACTGGCATGAGCATCAGGTGGTTCTGATAAGCCATACATATGCATAAGGTCGTGAGCGGCTGACACGGGGGCCGGTGCCCGGCTAATCCAAAATAACTCAGCCAAGGCCGCCGCACTTGATGCGTCCGTTCGCTCACCCGTAGATGGCATGACCTTTGGGACAAACCGTGGACGCGGTCCTCTACTAACTGACGCGCAATGGTGATTGCAAGAGCCGCGAGGACTGGAAGTGTCAAAATTGCGCCCATTATGAAATTCGAACAAGCGGTTGATCCCAGTCGACTCGGCGATCGGAAATGGAACGGGGGCCCGGTTACGAAACGGTAGACCGCTCTTTGGGGGGAAAAAACGGGATGCCAGTATTTTCTGGTTCGTACCACGATACACGTCTGTGATCAGAGACAGCTCTCCGATAAGCCCTTCTTGTCACTCGTCGACGCCCACCCATCGCCCCGTAGTTCTCTCGGTCATGCCACTCTTGGTAACTCAGACGCTGTTCCATGATCATGGGAATTCTTGACGACGTAGTGCGCAGTTTTGCACTTTGGGGGTGGTTGGGGATGATCGTCAGTACGAAAGGCTCAGCAGCGCTCCGATGGTAAATCGAGTGCCGAAACCCGTTGGTCCTAGGGGTGATTGAACCTATTTCAAATGAAACCCAACGAGAGATGTATTGTGGGGGGGATTTACCCGCCGGTAGGGACTTTCGAAGCCCTATATCTCGCTCCCGAATCAACGTCCGTCCCTGGGAAGGAGCACATCCATAACCGACGAGAGTCTTAAACGATCGCGGTTTTTTTCATCCATCCACATTTTCATTGAACGGGGTTCTGTGGGAGATACATTGACCAGAATGTAGTCCCAAGACGTTCGGGCGAGTCCCCTACTCCAGCACAAGGAGCTGTAACTTCCCAAGGTCGAGCGCTCCCAAACCCGTGATATGCCCCGCGTCAGCATCAACACAACACTCATGACGAGAGACAGTGAGGCGAACACTCACCGGATTCCGACCAGCAGTTGTGGTGAATCCGCCAGTCCATAACCAGGGTTGTTTCCACCCTACAACCAGGATGAATCTTATCAGTACAAGGTTGACGGTTGACCGCCACTCACTTCGAAGGGCAAAGCACATACTAGCACCTTTAGAATACAGGACTTGGTTGAGGAACCCGAGCGGGGGACCGCCGTGCGAGATCCTGTCGTCGTTTAAGAGCGAAACCAATTCGGCGGCTGTCTGGCGCTGGTCCCATCGATAGAGGAGATCTTGCCACCAACCACAGCTTGGTATCCGTCACCACGAGCCGCAAGGTCCGGAAATCCCGCCCACTGGAACTGTGAATACGATCGTCAACCACTGTCCAGACGCGGTTCGTGAAAGGCAAAGAGACAGAGACCTCACTTGTAGAGTCCGTCGTGGGTCCCGCTCAAGTTCCTAACGTAAGCGCTGACGTCCTTATTAGTCGAGCTTGCGAGACTATAGATGGGACTAGGGGGGTTCAAATGCGTAGATTTGTCAGCAAACGTATTTCCTTTTTTATTAACAAACGTTGCTTATCTAATTTCCGCGAGTCGGCTAACTGAGCGAGCGCAGCGAGCGGACGTAGCGAGCGGAGCGAGCCAACATGGCGCTCGACTCTGCCATGAGGGGCACCCTCATAAAATTCATTTTCCGAATACAAATCGGTTAAAGTTGGTACACGAACAAGCGCCATTCACCAGCGCGAAGAGGACCGTATTTGGTGACGTTTGAAATGATCTCGTCGCATACATGGGGAACGTTCGCCATCTGGAAGAGGAGTGCGAGCAGAGCCTCGCGTTCCACACCTGATTCATGAACGAACTTTTCCTCGACGGATTTCACCAGGTCGGAATACAAGCCTTCCACATCGTTCCGGTGCTCAGTGCTAGCGCCGTAAAGGGAGGGGGGTCCAAGGGGCCCCCTCTCGTCGAGATCCTGGATGCTCGACCGTCCCGCATCTTCTCTTGACTGAATGAAACTGGTAAAGTGGTCTGTGCTCGCGATGTGTTGCTCTTCCGCGTAGTCCAGGGTTTCGTAGATCTGCGGAGTCAAGACCCTACCAACCTCCTTCGCCACCTCTGAGTGACCAAAACGACACGCTAGGACATACACCGGGAAGGGATGGCCGGGTAAGAACCTCCTCAAGCAGTTTCTCAAATCCCGCCACATACAAGCGATCTTGTACCTTTCCGCGACGAAGAACAAGGCGGTCAGGATTGGTAAGTCGCCGACCTTCGGAGGCACGGCCCCCGGATAGATACATCGTAGGACGATATCCACCGCTTCCGGAGAGTCAGGGACGTCAATGACTGGGGTATCGGAATGCCTGATAGGGGCTTGGTAGAGTGGTTGGGTTAGTATGTCACGGAAGACGGGAGAGGCAACAGAGAGGATTGTCTTGTGAACGTGGAAGTCGTGGGCTGAATCAGGCTTTTGACCTGCCCGTAGGATCATGTCTGTTGGAACGCTTGTTGTGGTGAAGAACGTCATGGATGAGCTGGTGGTAGGTAGGTTGGATGTAAGGCCGGGAAACCCAAGGGGAAACCGCGGGTTTTGAGGGCTCAAGGTCAGCTCCTAAACCACCACCCGAGTGGGTAATAGGGGCAAACGCCAGGCCCGGAACAACGAGTTTATCGAGCCGCAAGCGCACGGAAGCTGGTTAAATCATGCGTTCTCCGCGGGTTGGGGCGCATGGCGAACCATCTAATCGCTCCCAAGCCAAGTTTTGACCCAGAATAACCGTCTTCAATATTCAACAATCAAAGCCGACGCATTTCGAGTAGATATTTTACCATAACTTAGCGCAGAATAGCACACACGATAAGGCACGGAGTCGTGCATTTAGCCCCTACCCATTTCCGAACTGCTTCTCAAAGACCCTCACACGATTGAGGGCGTCCAACTCCCGGGAAATCCACTCAGGTTGATCCGAATACGGATTGTTTGAGGGAAGCGGGTACAACGCCTTTGCCATCCAAGTGCTTGGGGCCAATGCCGCGAAGGGGGAAACCCCAGATGCTCGATCGTCCCACGTATTCTCCCGGCTGAACGGAACTACCAAACACAGAGAGGTCCTTGCTCGCGATACGTTGCTCTTCCGCATAGTCCAGGCTTCCGTAGTTCTGCGGATTCAAGACCTTATCCGCCTCCTCCGCCACATTCGTGAGACCAAATCGGCACGCTACGGTGTGCACCGCGGAGGGGTCTCTGGGTAAGAACGTCTCCAAGGATCGTTCCAAAACCGGCCACAGATGGGCGGTCTTGTACCTTTCCACGACGAGGAACACAGCAGCCAGGGTCGGTAAGTCGGTGATCTTCGGGTCTTCGGTTCCCGGATAGATAAATCGTAGGAAGGCATCCATGGTTTCCGGGGAGTCAGGGACCTCGATGATGGGAGTGTCGGACTGCTCGATAGGGGCTTGGTGGGGTGGTTGGGGGAAGTCGAACATGGCTGGCAAGACCGGGGAGGCAAGACAGAGGATTGTCTTGTGAACGTGGAAGTCGTGGGTTGAATCAGGCTGTTGACCCGCCCGTAGGATCATATCTGGGTTCTTTGTGGTGAAGAAGGTCATGATGGCAGGTAGGTTGAGTGCAAGACCGGTAAACCGCGGGTTTTAAAGACTCGAGTTCAACCCCTGTTCCATCACCCGGCCGCAGGATTGGATAATGGGGGCAAGCATCGGGGCGGATGGGATCGCGCGGAAGCAACTCCGCGGGCTGGGGCGCATGTTCTTTCCCGCGCCCAGTTTCGACCCAGAATAGCCGTCTTCGATTTACTAGGCTGCCGTTTCGACGGTGGTGGAATCCGCGAGAGCATTTGTACCCCCGACTCCACAGTAAGTGCCCTTTTCTTCCGTTGATCACTGAGTCGAACTATAATAAATGCAGATGAACGACTGCACGATCATAAAACCCAAGCAGTTCGGAATGCTTTGATAGCAGGAAGGGTGAATCCTGAGGTACAACACGTACAACTAGACGTAGCAGTTCAATATCAATGCTCCCCGCACCATTTATGCACTGCTAATGGCAGTGATCTTCAAAGGCAATCAACACTCCGGATCCAAGGGTGACCGTACAGACTCTCATACACCCCGACGGGTGATTCCACGCACGGACGATCATCGATCATCGCCGAGGGATGCTAGGGGATCAGGCATCCAAGGAGCAGATGCTCTCATCGCTCAGCAAATCGAAGACGGTTATTCTGGGTCGAAACTTGGCATGCGAAAGGGTTATCCCCTGCATTTAATTCAAGATTTGACCGGCTTTCGTGCGCTCCCATCCGCCTCGATAAACACACGAGTCGTTGTTTCAAGCCCTTTGAGGTTCATATTATTGGTACCCCTGAGACCTGATTTCTGCAGGTGATGGTTGGGGGCTGAGCGTCCTCGTCGAATGCATACGTAATGTCCCGAAAACTTCCGGCTTGCCGGCCGCTCGGCAGAGCTACCTCCGAGGTATATAAAACCCCAACCATCCAGCTCCCAGGTATCAACACCCTTACGCCCAACATATCTACCACTACCTCATCGATTTCACCACAGACAACCCAGATATCATCCTACGGGCAGATCAACAGCCTGATTCAACTCACGACTTCCACGTCCACAAACTGGTCCTTTCTTTTGCTTCTCCCATCTTCCAAGGCATGTTCAACTTCCCCAAACTGCCCCACCAAGCCCACATTGGGCAGTCCGACACCCCCATCATCAACGTCCCTGACTCCCCGGAAGCCCTGGATGTTGTCTTACGACTTATCTATCCTGTCGAAAAACCGAAGATCGACGACTTGTCGACCTTGACCGCTGTGTTCTCTGTCGCGGAAAAGTACAAGATCTCTTATCTGTGGCCTGTTTTGGGGCAGTCCTTGGAGACATTCTTACCCGGCCACCCCTCTGAGGTGCACATCATAGCGTCTCGATTCGGTCTCTCGGAGGTGGCGGAAGAGGCTACTAGGGTCTTGACGCCGCATAGCCACGGAAACCTTGACTACGTGGAAGAGCAACACATCGCGAGCACGCACCCCTCTCGGTCCACTAGTTTCGTTCAGCCGGAAGAAGTGAGACGGCCGAGCATCCGGGATCTTGGCGAGTCGTTGCCCCTCGGCTGCCCCGCCTTCGCGACGCTAACCCAAACACTCAGACGACGTGGAGGGCTTACATTACAACAAGATAAAAGCGTTCCAGGAAATGTTCATTCGTGATCGGCGTGCGGAACGCGAGAGTATGTTCGCACCCCCTCCCAAACCGGCGGAGGATCCCCATGGCTCCGTCCGGATGTCAAATCTCATCAAAAACTGGAAGGCTTTGTCGTCAACAACGGCGTGGTACCCGCCTTTCCCAAACGACTTGCATTCGGATCAGCCTGGAGCGGACTTCCTGGGAGTTTGACGCCCTCAATCGTGCAATGGTGGCGAGGGTCTTTGAGAAGTGGGTCGGAAGTTGGTAGGGGCTAAATGCACGACTCCATACCTTATCGCGTATGTTGTTCTGCGCTGAGTCCGTCCATGTACAATATCTTCTCGAAAACTCATATTCTGGTTCTCCGATTGCGTCGGCTTTCCTCCCATCGAACTGAGCCTGTGTTTTGCGACTCTTACGGACGGACCCCTTGGGGAGCGCCAGCACTCCAGTGAAGAAGTCAGGACGCAATCCGGAAAAGGTTATCTAAAATTACGGTTTGGAATTCCGCGCGTGGCCCACATCGAACACCTCTTGCGTTCTCCCGCCAGGTACGTATCCCATCGAACCTGACCGCAAGAACCGTAGCCCAAGTGACATCAAACAAATCTCTGCCCATGCCCCCACAAGTCCCATCGACGCCCTCTTGTATCACATGACGCCACATAAACACCGACCGTCGTCCCCCGACCTAGACGGTGGGCAAAGCCGAATCACACGCTATTCGCACACCTCAAGATTCCCCATGCTCCCACTTACTTACGTATGTTGCCCTTCTTACGCGACCTTACAAGTTGAACAGATTGAGATATATTGGCGGGGAAGCAGGGAGAGTCCAGATGGTCGGTCCTCTACCCTCTACACATCTCACCAAATCCGACCGCCTGGGCCACTCTGGCGCCCCGATACCTTCGAATGAGACGTCAAATCAATCTCTGTCTCGCCCCCCAAATACATATCGAACCGCTTGCGGTCTCAATAGCGAAGCCCTCATCTAGTCTGTCCCCCCGTCCTCCGAGGCTCTCGCCGGCACCAATACAACGACTACAGCGCATGTCACCCGAAACTCATCCGCGCCGAAACTGTAGCAGCAGGGGACGTACTGATTGTGGCGGAAGGACTGTCGCTGGCGTTGATTCGTTCTTCGACCTCAACACGTTCATCTCTAGGAAGTTCGCCGGGTTCGCGAGGGCGATTGTGGGTGAAGTCATTGAAGTCCAGGGGAAGGAAAATAGTCGGTTATCGAGGTCTTAGTTGTTCGGTGGCGATGTGGCTGAAGAACAATATTCTCAGGGTGGGTGCGGTGGCCGTTACAAGCTGCCATAACCTTACTCTGTGTGATCCACCGCGGTGTACCGCGTTGCGGCTAGTGGAACATGTTACTTACTGCAGTTGCGTCGCAAGTTCCACCGGTAAATAGCATCACCTTATTCGGTTCGCTTATCGATCCAGCGGAACCGAATCGGGTCTGCCCTATCGCGTGGCCGTATCAGGCCTCGTGGCTGTCGTACTTGTGTTTGTATCTCACGAACCTTCGGACGATAAGGATCGATAATAGCCCATCTCCCCAGCTACAACCGCCAAAGCTCCCAGAAACGTGAAAGCCATGAATCGAAAGCGACGTCCATCGGGCCCAGCAGCCCACGGAGACTACCCAGATCCCAGCTCGTGTAAGTCGGTATGAAACCTTTCGCAACCCTGCCTCACGATCTATCCGCAGCGAAGAAGCACAGGACTGCAGACAGCATAAAAATCCTCCTCGATGTTGCAAAAGAGTCCTCCGATTGGTTCCCTCCCCTCAAGTCCGCCCTAGGTGGGGTGAGCGCGCTCATCAAACATTACGAGGTATTTGTCGAACGACTGGCCGCCGGGGATGACTAACACGGACACTCGCAGCATTCTGAAGATGTCAAGGAGAAGCTCGAGGATCTGATACCCCAGTTGAAGAGGTTCAAACAGAACATTACGACGACAACGATCGATGAAGACCCTGAGGAGACGGGTCGACGAAAAGGGTTGACTAGGTACGGGCACCGATCGACGACAGTGCTTTCCGTTTCCAACGGCCGTCGCAGCACTTTCGAAAAAATCGAGGGACTATCAAAGAAACTACTGTCAAAGAGTGCCATCGCTCGCCTCGTAGACAAGGGGGGGGACTCCCAAGTGGCAGCAAGACTTGTCGAGCGGCTTCGAGAAGCCATTGTCTGCTATCAGGTAGGTGGTCGTTGCAGTTCGGCGTTGGGTATTATTGACAAGGGGAGCAGATATCACAACAGCAAGCGATCTATAATCAAATAACTCATCTCGCAGTAGGGTCTCTCTGATTGTCCCCGGAATCCGTCCTGACTGATCCATTTCTCAAGTCATCATTTGATACACACTTGAAGCTTCAGGAGGTGATCCATTGTAGTGTGCTTGTTGGAGTGCATGCTGACAATTGAATAGAAGCCCCCAGTAACAAAGGGCAAGTTGGGATCTGTTATGGCACGGTTGGATAGACTCAGGAATGCCCCCTGGAAAGAACTCCAACATGAGCGGTGGGCAAAGTTGTTTGAGTAAGTGGCCATAAGTTGCGACTATCAGTGACCATGCCAATTCCCTCCTAGTGATCTCAGGCCCATCAGGGACAGAGCAGAAGCACTCCATAAGCAGATTTCAGCTGAGGGATATGTGGAAGAGAAAGAGGATGTTCTAGCTGCCTCTGGGCTAGTGGATGATCTATTGGATCTTGCTCTTGAGTACCAGGTCAGTAGTGCTTGAAAAACCAGTGTGGTTGTAGGGTTACTGAAAATAAGGTCCATTGTAGATGGCACAACAACAGGCAGTGTATGATCAGAATTGTAGATTGATGGTGAGTCACAGAATAAATGCCCTAGGAACTTACCTGATAACAAACTTGACTTCTAGAACACAGGTCAGATCCACCATGCATCTTGTTGGTGTTCACTCACTCACATGTTTTACAGCTGATCTGTCAGTGTTGAACCAATGCTGCCGTGCTCATGGGGCTGGCTACCAACATGGAGATCGCAAAGGCTGCCTAAGAGGTACACGGGAGACCATCCTTATTGAGATTGAGTCATGGACCAGGGACTTTGGGAAGTCTCCTGTCTTCTGGTTGAATGGGCTGGCTGGGACTGGCAAGTCCACAATTGCTCAGACAGCTAGTGAGCAGGTCTTTGCTGATGGCCTACTGGGAGCATCCTTCTTCTGTTCACGAGATTTTGAAGATCGCAGCAATATCAAGTTCATCTTCCCCACCCTTGCCTTCCAGCTGGCACACAAATATCCAGCATTTCGATCTGTGCTTATCCCCCTCCTTCAGTCAAATCCAGATGTTGTGCATGAGTCACTCTGCCATCAGATGGAGAAGCTGATGATTGAGCCACTCAAATCAGTAGACAATCCAATGGTCATTGTGATTGAT
>Ga0307511_10003326_pt1 | contig 16537 bp, 7 predicted proteins | sample 13_EM_MG_FD_200266 | JGI IMG/M metagenome (GOLD analysis project Ga0307511, IMG submission 200266) | Populus trichocarpa ectomycorrhiza microbial communities from riparian zone in the Pacific Northwest, United States - 13_EM | ecosystem: Host-associated > Plants > Roots > Unclassified | place... | reverse complement strand
TACAATGTTTTTTCACATTTAGTTTTGACAATTAACATTGATAAATAGCTACGTCCTTTTTTTTTAGCTCTTTTATATTTCTTGAACCATAGTTTCCAAACCTGTCCCGGTAGAATACCCGACCCAAGACTCGGCTTATAGATTTTGACCAGGTCATCCCAGATCGACCCTATTTTTTTATAAAGCAAAATGACGTTTTTGTTTAAAAAAATGAATAGTCAACAGGTTATGACTGGATTGTTACCGGGTCACCTGTTTTTTTACCTGGCTAGGTTCCGGTCCTAGGTCGACTGATTCCCAAGTCGATCTGCTGGGTTTTAAAACTTTGGCTTGAACACGTGGTTTTTTTCCTTTTCTTTTTGTTATTTGTTATGATTTTAAAAAAAATTTATCGATTTTATTTTTTAATATTGAAATGGTTGAGAATTTAACTTTGTAACTCCATTTTTTTTAAAAGCAAAACGACATTATTTTTGTTAAAAAAATGAATAGTCAACAAGTTGCAATCAGGTTTTTGACCGGGTCTTGCAGGGTCAACCTGAGTTTCTACCTTCCCTTATTTTTTCTTAAACTTGGCCTGGTTCTAGTTCTAGGTTGCTCCCCTAACCGAGTTGGGTTTTAAAACCATGACTTGAACACGTGATTTTATTTTCCTTTTCCCTTTTTTTGTTATTGACCTTTTGTTATGATTTTTTTTTCAAAATTTTTTTGTCAATTTTATTTTTTTAATATTTGCATGACTGAGAATTTAGCTTTATAATTTATTTTTTTTCTATAACGTTAATGCGGTTTGCGAGTTTTTTAATATAATCCAGTTTGTCTCAATTTATGAGTTTGGTGAGTTTTTTTTTAATTGAACTAGATTAATTTTTTTATAGTTTATTTTTTTATTATATAGTTAAAAAATTTATTTTTAGAGAAAAATCATATTATTAAACTTTAGAGAGTAACAAAAACTAAAAGGTATGGGGAAACCGTTGTTCATCCATGTCCATTGCACTATGAATTACAATAATAATTTCATTACAGGTTTGACATGTTAACCCGAGTAACTGATTAATAAATTTAATAAATTTACCCATCGATTGGATATTATTAATTTTTTGTTTTAGATTTTTTAATTATTTTTTAATATTAGATTGATTGAGAAATATTGTTTAAACTAAATTGAATGATCTAATAACGTTTAAAGATCGGTTTTATAAATGCTTAAGTACAAAGTCTGTTTAAACAATGACCTTCTTAATTTTGATATTGTTTAAATAATTGTGAAGCCCATTGTTTTCAAATGTATTCACAAAATCTCACGGTATTTAAAAGCTATGAGAAGGTGGTGTGGGCGATCAAAGTATTGATTAATTATTTAAAAAAAAAACAATTAGCCCAAACACAGTCTCTCTTATCTATGGACGAGTTTGGGGGCTTATATGAGCCCATTTGCAATTTAAGAAAGTGGGGGTATCTACTATCTACTGCTATCGTGATTTTTATTTTTTTTATTTTTCAGGACATCCACCACACCACTGTCATATTAGTTTCATTGAATTGATATTAAAAAAAAAACTTGATTAATCTAATCAACGATGAGTGTACTCTCAGACTAAGGATCAGAAAATGAAGTAGGAAATCACAAAAAAATCAGAAAGATTCTAGTTGGTAATTAAAGTTGAATCTCACATTGTCACTCAAAGGATATTCGCCATTCAATGCGTGAAAAAGGAAGAAATGATCCAAATAGAATGATCCTGATGGAATATTGAGATGAGATAATTAGTGCATTTAGCACTAAGCTCAGAATCGAAGAGAGGGATAGCTGGAAGGGACTGGGGAGGTGAATATCCATCCAACGAGATGTAAAGAAGAAACTCCCCGATAGGGACTGGTCTGCCCTATCGGAGAACCCAACATCCGAACGTTGAACCACTGTCTTGTATGGAAGATGACAGAACCTTGAGGGGTCATGTGATGAAATGAATTACTGTCCTGATTCCGAATATTAATTGCCAGGAGAGACTGCAGAGATGTTGGAAAGTGAGAATTAATTTGATTGACATTGTGAGCACAAGGTTGGACCTGCCCATTTGGCATGGATATATACGTGCGTTATCTTCTTTGTTGGCCACCATTAAGTTCTTCCCCATCAGCCTAAGTATAGGATTGGAGGCAGATGGACTAGCAGAATCCGCATCTGCGCGAGCTAAGAACCTCACTCCAGCTCTACTGGCCGGAGAGTCCTTCGAAGGAATAAGATCCGTGGGGGGCTTGATGAGCGGGAGGATCATCTCTTCAGATCCTGAAGCCCAGTAACTGTTCAGGGGAACTAATTCCGGCTGGCTAGTGGAACTATGAGACTACATGATGACACTTTGATGGGTTTTTAGAATAGTATATCAAATGAAGGTTTTAAGAAATTGGTGATGTAGTTTGGGTTTTTTATAATAATAATTTCAAGTTCAACTTTACCATAAACAAAACATGCTAATTTTATTATTTTTTCTTTGCTACACAAAATCTAACTTGGAATATAAATTATAAATTATTATGTAGGATTTTTTTTTTCTATATAGTTATTCAATTTAATTTTAAAATATTTCGTCTTTATGAATTTTTTTATTTTAGCAACTATGAATCGAAGAAAAATATGTCGAGTTGCTAGATTATAGATATAAAAAATCATATATATATAGAGTTGGTGCAATGCTATATCGATCCTTTGGTATTTTTATTTTTCCAATTGGATGATATTGATTTAGTTAGTGATTTTTCTCTTTTTAAATTTATTTGTTTTTATTACAAACCCATGCATAAGCAAGACTAAGTTCTTAAAGTATCTTGTTAATTGTACAAATCTTTTTTTTTTTTAGTTTAACGTGAGTGTCCGGGCCAGCTTGCGCGCACCTCGACTAATTCCACGGGTTCTGAAATTAACGACCATGTAAGCCTCCAGTGGCCATCATATGAGCAACCACAGGGCTCGAACTTGAAACCACAGAGGGAGCAAACTTCTTGATCCCAAACTCTTACCACTGGATCACCACTTAGATGGTTGTACAAATCTTTTTTACTACCTAAGGTTGCGAGTGTGTGTAATAGTGTTTAAATCTCCAATATATATAATGCATGTATTATTGTTATGAATTAGGAGCTTAATTATATATATTTACGTACACTCGTATATAATCACCATAAAATCTTGGGATGCTATCAAATTACAGAACTACACCTTTTGAATTGAGTTGATGGAAAGTACGTACTCTCCTAGCTAGAGGAGAGGTGGGGTTCGATCGAAGAATGTTCCACGAACCACAACAGTACTTTTAATTTTGCAAAACCTACTGAGATCTGCAATATCGATCACACTAGCTGTTGGAATTTGCCTCTCAGCTTCAATTTCTGCGCAGCATTGGTTTTTCTAGAGCTAATACCTGATCTTCATTCTCACAAGAGAATGAAGATTTAATTAGGCCTCAACCAACAAAGAATCTACAGTGGATCCTGCCTGCCTAAACAATATTTGTCGGGCGGCCGGGTAATGTTCGATCAAGTGGTAGCATTAATTATAATCTCAAGTAGGGCAATATTCTTTAATCATTATTGTTGACGATCCTTCCAGGTAAGGGATATATATTCTGATAGTCTGATCGATGTATAATTTTACCAGAAATTACTCAGGGAGGAGAGGACAGTAGCTGAAGAAATCACAAGATATATTCAATATTGCTTTTGCAACTAATTATGTATAATTAGCAATGTTTTCCATGCACATGCAGGACATACTGATGCATGCAATATCACACTAGCTAGCATGTCGTCCCTGGGTGCAAGGAGACCCCTTTTGAGTCATCTGCTATCGGATCGGAGGCAGCATGAAAACTGATGGACATGCATGGTAGAATAAGGAGCGAGCTGATCATCCATTGATCATAGATCGAGAGACATTTTCTGAAATTAAAGACCGCGAAGAGGATATATGGGATGGTATTATTTCGAATTTCTTTACGAGAGGGAACCTGCAGATACATCTTGGAGGAGCTTTCCCGGCCCATCTAGCGGATGCATGGCAATATTTCTGCTTAGGAATAATATTATATAGAATGAATTTGAGAGGTTTTTAATGCAGATGCAGTTTGAGGCATCGACATCCATAAATTATTGATCTTGATTCTTTTAATAAATTTCATATGTTAAAATCGAATTATGATTAAATTAGTACTTGATCTATATATATACACACACTCTCTTCTGGATAATTATTAGAGTACATGCATGCATGGTGATCACACTAATTTGTCAGATTTCTATTAAAGATTTTAAAAAATTATATAGTGAGTTAATTTATAGTAATTATAATAATAATAATTCCAAAAGTGACTTCACCAATAAAATGTGTTTTATTCTATTGTTTATATATGGCCTTAATTAGGCATCCAATTAATGAATATCTATATATATATATATATATATATATATATATATATATATATGCAAGGGATAAGATAAATCCACTACTATATATATGTTGTTTGTTTAATTAGAATTTAATATATTTCATGCTCACATGGATGACAGCATAAGTCTTTAATTACTCGAATGAGAAAATCTTTAATCGAAAAATAAAAATAAAAATAAAAATAAAAAGAAGTCTTGTTTTAACTACAATTAATAAAGTAGATGCAAGAATTCAACCTAAATAAAATATAATTTAGTAGACGTATTCTTAAGAAATAAAATACTTAGTATGTTTAATTAAAAAGAATCATAATTAATCCTTATATTTTTCATATTTAATTATAATTTTCTATTTGTGAGATAATGTTAATTATTACTAATTTTTAAATAAAAAAATTATTCTCTAAACCGTGAAGCCGGAACAAATAACAAATCATATTGTTTGTTATAAATTTAAGGTTTTTTTTTTTAATTACAATCAACATATTGTTTAATTAATATCAACACTTGTTTGCAAAAAGATTGAGCGTTGGTAAGGGGGGAAAAAAGCTTCTAGATTTATTTATTTATAAGCTAAAAATATGAGAAGTTGGTGTGGTATGAACGGCATGTAATTAGGTAAAAAGTTGTAACATATATAAAAACTTGATGATCAAAGGCGATTGATTACTTATTCTCAAAACGTTAATAAATTATTTGATTAATTGTTTAATTTGGAAAACTACAGGAACTAAATTGTATTTACTCATCCTGTTGTTTCATAGGTAAAGTTGTCCACATGATTGGTTTCATGTGGTAAATAGCTAGCCCAAAAGACAGTCTCTCTTATCTAGTCATATATATATATATATATATATTGATTAATATGGGTGTCTGGGCCAGCTTGCGTGTACCTCGACTAATCCCACGAGCCTTGAAGTTAAGTTCTATATATTTATATGACTTTGTAGTGTATACTAGACTGTAAATCCATGATACGCCGCGAGCCGATTCATTTTGTTAACATAAAAAAATAATACTTAGGTGATTTTAGTGGTTTTTTAAAAAATAAAAAAACTTTATATTTAAATTATTAACTTAATTATATTAAATAAGATCGATTAATTTAATAAGCTGATTTAAATAAAAAATAACATTAGAAAACGAATCATTAAAAAAACATTAGCAATAATTAACTTAAAAATAAGTACTTGATATCATATCGATAGAAAAAAAAAAGATTGTTGAAGATCCACCGTCACTCTACCATAGATATCACTTTATGACCAATAGATTTTGTTGAGATGGTTTAAACCCCATAAGAGCAATGTCCTAGAAAAAGAAACCAAATAATACACAATGAAGTGAATATCCGTCTATATATATTCAATAAATCAATTCCAATTAATTCAATAATAAGATTTATTTTAAAAAAATAAATTTAACAAAGAACAACATGTAAAAAGTCCCGAGATAACCCAATCAAATAAAAAATAAAAGATAAAACAAAGGACGTAGAAAGTTTATATAAAAAAGGTCTAATCTCCAATCAAATAAATATCAAAAGATAAAATAAAAATAAAAACTATATGAAAAAATAAAGCAATCCTTCGCGAACCTCCTTAAGCTAGGTTAATTTCCCAAAACAACCCATGAAATTCCAGATACAAGCTTAATTAAGAAGCTCAAATCTAAATGAACTTAATGTTGAATGATGAAATTGAGTAAAAAAAAATATCAACCTAAAAAATTTGGCAAAGCAAAAAAAATGACAATCAAAATAATGAGGATAAAATTAATTTGATAGGAAAAAAATAATTAAGGGTGAAATCACAAAAAACAATATAAAAATGATCTTAGATGACATAAATAAAAATTAAAAGAATGAGAATCGTATCTGACAAATAAAAAAAATCAAATGAGGATGAAATTGAAACAAATTTTAATGTACACCTCTTAACTAAAAATACAAATTTACCCCTCAATGGCATCCAACAAGATATGACTATTAAGGTTATTTAAGACATTTTACCCCCATGTGCGTGTGTATCTCATTAGATGGATATATATCCACCCTCCTTCCTAGCCCTTTGATTCTGTGCTCGGTGCTCGTACTCATCTCATCTCAATATTCCTTCATCTCTTCCATCAGAATCATTCCATTTAGATTTCTTCCTCTTTTCACACATTTAATTGCCAATATCCTTTGAGAGGGGAATTTTGAGATTAATTCAACTTAATTAATTTAGTTCCCTACTAGAATCTTTATGATTTTTTTTTAAATTTTTCTACTTCATATTAATTCCTGATTCTTAGTCTAAGAGTACAGTACTCACTGTGAATTACTTTCTCCCACTATTAATCAAGTTTTTTAATATCAATTCAAATTGAAACCAATAAATTATATATATATGGGATATTGGTGAATTCACTATTTAATTTGCTGAATATATATATATATATATATATATATACACACACACACTTCTGGTTTGTCCAACCTAAACCTAAACTAACATATAGATGGAGGTGAAGGTAAAGAAGAGCTGGAGAAGCTGAATTGATGACAGGTTAGGACCAATTAATGAATAGAGCATTGAATTTTTGTTAAGACATAGTTTTTTTTTAATTAATGACTAAACAAGATTATTAAAACCTGATGTTGTAGGTAACGACTAATCATTAAGTTTAAATACAATAAGAAATTAAACGATTTCAAGTAAATATCATCATCAATGTCTTAAGAAATAGCAGAAGTAGTGCTGTGGGGGTGTTCTTGGCATGTAATAATTATAATATTAATATAAGTGTATTTAAAACAACAAGGATTAGTCAAGGTCATCATAATCTTACATAGCTTCTATTACACAAATTATTAAAAAAAAACTAAAGGGGTGTACGAGGAAAAAAGTTTTATACTATCTTGCTCTGGTAAAAAAAAAAAAAAAACCCTCGTAGGCTAATACGTGAGAGTAAAATTGTCAGTATATTAATTAGGCCTATTTAGACATTTTAAAATTGATCGATGATAAGACGGATATTTGCCTTCTACATCCTTTATTTTATCCTTAGTTATTTTTTTATTTAATTGAGCTATTTCAAATTTTTTTATTTGTCGTTCTTGTTAAATTTATTTTTTTAAAAAAAATTTGATTCTTCAATTAAATAGAATTAATTGATTGAGTATAGACATGAGATGCTCACTTAATGATTTTTGTTTGTTTGCTTGCTTTCCTAGCGGCCCATGCGGTTTTCTTCGGTATCATCGTACATCCTTTTACAATGGGTCTACACCGTCTCGGAAACTCTTTTGGTGGTAGACGGTATAAATGATTAAGTGACGGTAAGTCTCAAACAAACTTTGTTTTATTTTCTTTTCTTTCCGGGTATGATATTGACAATTTATTTTTTATAGTTAATTATTATAAAATATTTTTTTTATGATTTGTCTACTATTGTTGACTATGTTTTAGATTAAATTATTATTATTAGGTCGAATAAAATTAATTACTGGTGTATCAAGTTTCTCTTGTTTCTTAAAAAAGAAAAACGTTGTAATCACCTTAACATCCTTGTGTTTTTTACAAGTTAAAAAAATGTATTATTACCCCCTGAAAAAGGTTCTGGAAGGGGCGGAATACATAAAGAGATGAAGGGGGACAAGTGATGGCCCACACGTGATTAAAACAGGAATGGAGCTTTCTCCCCTTTGCTTTCACCATGCAATATATAATAAAAATGCAAATTAATTAATAAGATGGGAAGATAGCCAGGGGAGGAGTGCATGCAGCATTTCATGCCTGTGATCACAATCCCTAAATGGTAAAAGCCACTTCCTGGTAGGAAATCTCCTCCTCAGTCCTCCCGAATGGCGCAAATTAACCCAAAAGAGCCTGCCTGCCTGCCTGGCCAGGCCATCATGTCTTGTTCTTTACTGCCCTTTTGACTAATGACTATGCCCTTCTCTTTTTTCTCCCCCTCCCTCTCAGAGTCATGACCCATCATACATCATCATCGTACTCTCCTCTCGTTTACTATGCCATAAGTAACGGCTATATATTTCATGGTCCGGCAAAGCAGCAACACCCATCTCTCCCCATATCATCAATTCACTCATCACCAAAGATGAATGCACAGTGCTCACCATCTTTTTCCATGGAATATATTGCAAGTATCAAAGGCAAAGAGAATCGAACGAAGAAAAAAGGAGGAGAGAATGACCAAGTTCCACATTTTCTAAAGGGTCCTACAATCTTTATTGTCGTACATGTAAACCCCACATGATAAGCCTTAACTTGCTCCTCTTCTCTCTACACACACACACACACACACACACACACACACACACCAAATTAAACCATCATCAAACAAGTAGATGAAGACTTAGAACTGTTCAATGCCCCCCCAGTAATTAATTGAAGGACATCTTTTCAAGTGATTCATTTCATATCCCTTGCACACACTCTCTCTTCCCATCGGCGGTGAGAATAATCATGATCATATGTGTTAATGTACAAATGCATGGTTCAACAACACAGACCCTAGGAGAAGAATAAAAGGGGTCTGCATTTAACATGCACCCTTGTCGTTGCTTGCGTCTAGCCAAGGAATTTGGCAACTTGGAGTCATTTCATGTGCATGCACCTGTTAGAGCTTGCCCTATCATGAAAATGACTTCAAAGGATAATTGTCACACGCATCTACATCCTTTGATGCAGATGCAGCCATATGCTTGTATGGTAACAAAAATACATGCCCTCAGTTTGCCTACTTATAGATTCACTCATACCCTCACAAAAAGTTCTTGTTCAAAAAAATTACCAGCTGTCTTTTTTTCACTTGAATCTCGCATGCATGTGGAAAATCAAATCCAAATGAAAATAGTTTAATGATAAGTCACGAATGCTTTGTAACCTGTGATCATGCACAAATTTTAAATACCGAGACAAATAGCAGCTCCAATAATTGTATATAACAGGAAATAAATGTCAGAAAAGAAAAAGGAGGTGAAATTTTCTCTTAGGAACACTTGACTCCATTGTGTTTCAGCCAAGTTCCTTGTCAACTATTATTCAAGGATTTGCTTATACACTGTCTAGTTTTTGAAAGCTTTGAGATTGCCTAAGCAGAAAGCCTAAAAAAGTTGCATAAAATGTGACTCAACAAAATCAGTACATTGGGAATAAATACAAACTTTCTGAGATCTCAACTGCTGAACTCATGCAGTACTTGACTAAACTTCCGTAATTATTTCCTCTATAGAGAGTCATTTCTGAACCCAAAAGTTTTTGGCAGCGGTAGCTATGGGAGAAGCTCGAGTTCAGTGCCTCGATGTGAAACATGCTAAAGCACATCTGTGCAGAAATGGCCAAGCAAGATAAGCTCACTGAGTATTAAAAGCTCGGAGAATAATACAGCGATGCAGATCTTAGATGACCAGATGAGTTTGATGCGGCCACAAAAGGATTCATTTGCAATGCGCCAGGACCATCTGGAGGACAACCCCACCTAACAGGACTTGTGTTAACTAGCCTGGTGGTGGATGCATGAAAGCTGCCATTGTGCGCCACTGGTGTTCCACCAATTGGAGGGTGCTCTTGTGACTGATAACAAGTGAAGGGATTCACATTTGTCATGTTATAGATCGGGATAGTTGGAACCGAGATACCTGATGGAAATACTTGTCTTTCCCTCCAGCCTTCATTGTATTTTGTAATGTCACTCATCACAACAGTTTGACTTTCAGGAACATCATCAATGATGATGATTTCTTTTACGGGATGAGTGAATGAATCAGCACGCTTGCAATGGCGGTCAGGAGTTTCGGTAGCTCTTTTCATAGTGCATGTGGGAAAAGTTTCCAGTCTTCTCTTTAGCCTGTTCTGTGAACTTGAAAAATTGTAATCCTCTTTGCACTGATGAGGCTTAATAGATGGTGCAAGTCCACCATCACTATGTTGGTCACAAAACATGCCTGCTGGTAACTTTGATGGTGCTTGTGATAGCTTAGAATCAGTGTGGCTTCCAAAACTGTCGGAAAACCCAGCATCCAAACGTTGAACCGCTGTCTTGTATGGATCCCGACTAAAGATGACAGAACCTTGAGGGGTCATGGGATGAAATGAATGACTGTCCAGATTCTGAATATTGCCAGGTGAGACTGCAGAAATTGTTGGAATGTGAGAAGTTTGATTGACATTTTGAGCACAAGGTCGGACCTGCCCATTTGGCATGGATACATTATCTTCTTTGTTGACCACCATTAAGTTCTTCCCCATCAGCCTAAGTATAGGATTGGAGGCAGATGGACTAGCAGAATCAGCATCCGCGCGAGCTAAGAACCTCACTCCAGCACTACTGGGAGAGTCCTTCAAAGGAATACAATCTGTGGGGGGCTTGATGAGCGGGAGGACCATCTTTTCAGATCCTGAAGCTGAGTAGCTGTTCAGGGGAACTAATTCAGGGCTGACATCCAAATTAATCGGTGTCAGGTTTGAATTGCAACCCATGTGCTTCCCCTCGGAAGGAACTGGCATTGATGCCATTTTCCGCCGCCTTAGTAGCAGTGATTCTTGGTGATTTAGAGCAACATTCTCAGAAAATCTCTCCTTTCTTTGGCAACAGCATGGCTGATCGTTTTTGAAGCCAAAAGATTCTTTCTCAATAGAGATTCTATCAAGTTTCAAGTACTCTCCAGAAAAAGTGGTTCTTTCCACTCCTCTAGTTGCTGCTTGCGGAACTGCACCAGCATTGTGTGCCAACGGCTCAATTCCAGCAGACATTAATCCTGACCTAATCTTGTCTTGAAAGACACAATGTCCTGCTGATGATGCTGGTTCTGAATAACTGAAATCAGATCTACCTACCATGGAGTTAGAGATGGTCGATACTGCAGATAGAGGGGAATCTGATGAATCACCATCGATCATGTCATGCTGGTCTGGTGAAGAGTGAACCCGGATAGTAGTCAATGATGAATTCCCTTGAAAATCTTCAGAACCCATATCTCTAGGACTTGGCAAAAATGACCCTGGTGGTCCAGGAATAGGAATGGGATCAACCTCAGGAAAAGAATCTACTTTCGCAGCTTCAGAATCCAACCCCACCCCCATATCACCAGCATCTTGGCTCATCATGCCATTACCAGCTTCAGTAGCAGAAAACATCCTTTGGTCATGGATAAAAGGCCCAGTTGGACTAGTTGACACGTTGTTTTGACTTAAAAGTCCTCCATAATCTTCAATAGACCGAATGCAGTTTGATTGGACCTTTGAACAAATACCCAGCTCATGAAATTCAGTGTTGACAGATTTACTCATACCTGCAACGCTCCTCCTCCCATCCAAAGTCTTGGAAGATGGTTCAACAACAATGTCCTCATGGATTGGAACTTGTGTTCCAGGAGACTCTAGGGAATCAACTTTGTGTACATAATCGCCATCACCTCTACCTGAATAATCTACATTTATTCCCTCAGCATGACCACAGCCAAGTGCAGATTTTGAGCTCCTCAAATTCAAGGCTTCCAGCCTTTCAGAACTGCAAGAAAATCTTTTTCCTTGTCTAACTTCCTGGACGGGGCTTCCACCAAGAGACACCTCATCAGTCATTTCTTCTCTTTCAAGTAGATTTTCTGTATGATCCTGCATCAAATCATACTGTTCATCAACCTCAGAATGCCTACCCACAGCTTCTTCATCTATTTCTCTTGTCAAAGGCTCTTGAGATTTGTCAAGGGTGGACCATCTCTTACCTTTGCTGGGCCTGGATTCAGTCACAGAAGATTGGCTGCTGACAGACAGTACACTTTTCCTAATGGAGGAGAATCTCATTGCTTTAGTTACAACTGCATGAGAACTCCGGGATGATTTTGTGCTAGCAATGGGATACATATCAGAATTATTACTTGTATCATCATCAGTATAGACAGTCTTCTTGGTTAGTGAAGAAACATCATTCCTGGGAGAGTTTGGTGGTCTCAGCATACAGCCATCATGGATAGAAGTGCCATCTTTGTTCAACTGATTGGCATTACGCTTCATTGGTGGAAACAACTTATCCACTTTCCCACTAATCCTGTCTCCCACTAGAAGATTCCCTACTGTCTTTCTTCCAGGAGACCACTCCCTCCTCTCATTAACCTGGTCTTTATGAAAAAGCTTCTCCATCCTCTCACTGTTTCTGGGAGAAGATATTTGATCATCACACAAAATGGTAGGTTTCTGAGCGCGGCTCCTCTCTGAAAGATGATCACCCACAGATGATTGATCATTCTCAACCAGCAAGTCCTGAGCCAGGTGCCATTTACATCTCACAAGTTGATGACTCTCTTGTGTTGCAATCTTCTTTGGAAAACCCCTTCGTTTGGAGCAAACCCATGGTCTTAAAGTCCCACAATCACTAGGTTTGATTTGCCTCAACATCTGATGATCTTTCTCGCAACTCTTCTCCTCTCCATTACCTTCTTCTCGACCTCCAGAAATCTGCTCAACAGAAACATTAACAACCATATATAACTGAACACTTAAGCTACAGAATTTTCAACAGAAGATGGTGCATAAATCAAAGGGCAGAATGATCACGATAAGTGTACAAAATGTCATAGAAGGGCTTAAGGAAGTAAAGAAGTGAATATGTCATACTGGTGTTTTAGCAATTTTTCTGTGAAACAATTCCATCCAATTTAACTTAAACACTGCACAAATGGAGGCGACACAATATCAGCTGAAGCATCCAAGAACATTTTGCCCCAAACATAACATGATTAAGCTTCTCAATGGCATTAGAGCACAAAAGGTAAAATAACAGGTCTATTACATACTCAAATTTCTTAGGTGTTGAAAATGGACAAGGGCAGTCATTGAGATGAATACGTAGAGTTTGGGAAGGGAATTAATAATATACATTGAAAGCAAGAAACTGTACCTGAGAACCAGGTGCCTCGTGGAACAAGACTTTTTTTCTCTGAGAAGCAAGTTTTAGATACTTCTGATGCTTTTGTGCTAATCGTTTTTTCTTTTTCATTGAAATGTAGTTGCTTGCTTTGCCACCTTTCAAAGATTTCTTTCCTCCAATATCCTCCCTTCTTGCTCCATCATCCTCGCTTACTTCTGCTACTGGTGATGCATCATTAAACTGAGATAGAATCCTAACTTTGGTGCCATTTGCATCTATATAAACTGGCCCTACATCACCAGCATCCTCAGGATGAATTGGCAACACCCTTGGCTTTTTCCCTTCCTTAGGTGCATCACTCTTCTCAGTCTCTTGAGCGGGCAAGCTTGACATGGTGGCCCAGCTTGTACCATTTCTTCGATCAAGCTCTTCCAATGTGCAATATTGAGCAGTAGTATAAATATCCACCATCAACCGTGTCTTCCTTGGCTTAATTCTATACCTGGTTAGCTTAGAATCAGCTGTCCACTTGGGTGTTGACTCCACAGAAAGGCACTGATCAATGTGAGCATTCAAGGTGGTGTTGGACGAGGATGAGAAAGTTTTGCAAACAGGGCAAAGTTTTGAAGCCATCGTTTCTGATATAGTTGTACAATTAGAAGCAATATCTTCAGCCGAGGCACGATCAGAATTGCCACCAAATTTCACAATCAACCTGCACTTCTTATTAGCCAATGGCCTGGTGGTGCTTTCAGTCTTGTGGGTCACAGTAGCTCCAACTTCAACTGCAGCTTTGGCCAAAGTCCGAGTTTCTAAAGGTGATCTAGGTTTCCTGCTATCAGGAACTGAGTCTATCTCACTTGTTGCTGTAGATGGGAAATCATTTTCTTCTCCATATCTACACGAACTAATGTCTACACAAGATTCTGCTAACTTGGCATGCAATTGAGCATCATCAGATAAGTCTACCACCACATGACTTTCTGGTCTAGAAGCCTCCTTGTCAAAACTGCTTCTTTTGCTGATATTTTGCTTCTCAACTGAATTGGTTTCACCCTTAAATCTCTTGAAGAACTGGTTTCTTACAGTATCAAGAGGCTCAAATTGTGGCAACACGCCCTTAACGCCATGTTTCAAACAAAGTTGCAGATTTTTTTGAGAAAAAGGCCAGCTATTCTTGATATCCTTGCTCCTGGCTTTAAATACATAATCTCTGCAGTGCAAACAACCAAAGTTTCTGTTAGCATCAACTAAGATCAACCTATCTATAATAAGCTAAAGCTATACCAACCATATGTACACAAGAACTGGAACCCTTAATCATATCATATGTTAGAAAAAACAAGTCTGGTAGGGAAAATCTGGTTCATGGAACTGAAAGTGAAACACGAAACAGTAGGAAAACAGCCAAGCAAAACCCAAGTGAACACAAGATTCGAAAATCTAGTGTCTGAGAAAAAGTCTGCAGCTAGCAGCACGATATGGTTAGAACAAGGACAGATTGTTTGTACAAAGTGACATGAAATCACAAGCAACAACAATCAAGAAAGATTAGAGGCAGTGAGTATGACTCGGGAATCATTAAAAAACACAAACATAAGAGCCCCAAGGAGAAGCCTTGGATATGATCACTAAAAGCAAAGCAAGAGAAATTCCTCAAAAACCAGAATAAAGACAAGAAGGGGGGTGTGCCATGTTGAACTGAGCCATAAGGGAGCATGTTACTCTGGATCTGACCCAACAAAAGATCTTAAAGATTGATTAGCTGACTTAGATCAGATCACCACTAAGAAAAAGAGAGAAGTAGTTAGCTTAGCATAGCAAGACAGCCATGACAAAAGGAAAAAGAAAATCGAAACAGTACTATTCATAATATCCCTGAAAGAAAGGATCATATAAAAGGAAACAAAGAATGAATTGTTTTACCTTATGGAGAAATTAGGAAGTGGGGTAGGATTATCAAGACATGGGTTTGGGTTTGGATTTGGGTTTGGCAGATCTACTACTACTACCTCTGACAAATTAGAAGGTGGAAGCTTATTATAAGTACTACTAGTGGGAAGCTGAGAAGCCCTCTCATCACTTCTACTATTCGGTTGAGAAGAAGAACATGGGGGATCTGGTACTGGAGGGTTTTCAATGGAAAACATCTGATGATGATATTATTCTCTCTTCTTCTTGTGCTGTTTTTTTGGAACAGTCACAAGCAGCAGCTTCTCCACAACTATATCTTCCAGTACTGCTGTCTTGCCTTATCTTTATCTTCTTAGTCTTCAACATATAGCTAGTAACTAGTTGTATATCACTACAGCCCCTCCTCTCTCTCTCTCTCTCTCTCTCTCTCTCTCTCTCTCTCTTTCTTTCACTTATAAATTATAGCAGTAGTAGCTAGTGTCTTTCTTTTTATCTTTCTCTCTCTTTCTACACAAAAAAACCCCACCACCAAAGAACTATCACCACATGCGATTGACCTCCACAGCCGCAACAACAAAGAAGCAAACCAAATTAAGCAGCTCTAGCTATCTATATATGTATTTATACAAGAAGAAGAAGATCAAGGAACCCCACTAGATTCTTCATCCATTTAGCCAGCTGCCTGCAAGGATGAAAAGAAACCGTGAGATCATTAACAGTTTTAGCAAAGACCTGGCAAGAAGGAGATGAAAATATTAAAATCAGTGGTGGAAGGAACAGCTAGTTAGGTAGCAAATTAAGGAGAGTTTCGTTATTTTATGTGGGAATGATTAGTAGTGTTTTGATTGATAAGCAAAGCACCAAAATAAATTTTCAGCAAAACAACAAAAACTCAATAACACGCACTTAAGCAAAGATGATGTTGAAACTCTTCTCAAAAAGTTTGATGGGCATACGTTATTTTATGTGGGGAAGACAAACCCACATGAAAAAGAAAAAAAAAGGAAGAAGATGAAGCCAAGTACTACTCAAATTCAAGTACTCCACCAGCCAGCATCATCAAAGCAAACCTCATATGATAATACATAGTCATAGAGATTAAACACCTTAATTAAGAGATTGTAATTTGCAAGAACACCAACTTTCAAAAATCAAAAGGAGCAAGGAGCTCTGAAAAGGATGTAGCTATCCATCCATCCATCTTGCTAACCATATGAATTATGAATGAAGCAAGTTAATTCCAAAGACAAAAAAAAAAAAATCAAAGCAAGAAAGAGTTGGAGAAACAACATTAGTATAC
>Ga0307511_10003325_pt1 | contig 16537 bp, 19 predicted proteins | sample 13_EM_MG_FD_200266 | JGI IMG/M metagenome (GOLD analysis project Ga0307511, IMG submission 200266) | Populus trichocarpa ectomycorrhiza microbial communities from riparian zone in the Pacific Northwest, United States - 13_EM | ecosystem: Host-associated > Plants > Roots > Unclassified | place... | reverse complement strand
CGAGCGAGCTCTACCACGTGATTCGTCGCATCTTAACTGCGCTGATTCACAATGTCAACACCGCAGAACAATTCTCACCAGTCACGACTGTGGTATTAGACGCGTTTAAGTCGGTCGTAGCTTCCAGCGCTGAAAAGACAACCAAGCTCCTCCCTGTTCTTGTCACAATCTGTTCCGTCCGACACGGATCCCGCCTCACCCGTATGTAATATCACGAAGGTCCTCTCTGCGTCAACTCATTTATTTCCCATTAACAGCATCTCAGCTAAAAGACGTAGCCGGGACTCTGAGTAGCGTCGAAATGACAGAAGAGAACCGCGTATCGCTCCTACAGTTGTCTGCTTCCGTACTCGTGGCAGGGGATAGCTCGTTTTGGGCGACCTCTGGCAAAGAAATCATCGTGAGGAGCTGGGAAACGGATGTCTCCTTCGCGATCGAGCTCTCGGGTTCTCTGTGCGAGCTAGGTTGGGGTGGATGGAAATCGTTTGGCCTTCCACCCATCTTAAAACACACGCACCGTGCCCTCGAAACCGCCCCCACAAAGATGCTTCGATTGCTCGGTTGGTTGGTTGAAGAACAGAAGTTGACCACCGTTGATGCCGTCTGGAAACAGAGGACGGAGGGGTGGGTCGAGAAGAGGCTTCTGGCGGTTAATTGGGAAGGTTCAGAAGAAGAAGTAAGTGGGTACCTGATATGAGGTTCCTACAAAACCGAACGGTACTTGCTTTACAGATCGGCCAACTATGTGACATCCTCACTCTCTCACCGCTCCTTCCCAGCGTGAGCGATATGCTCGGTCATATCGTCCAGGGGGTTGCAGCTACAGATGAACCTCTAGAAGACTCCCAAAGGACACCATACAATGCATCCCTGGTCCTAGGAATGTGCCTTAAATCGTTCTCTAACCAAGCCAGGCCAAAAAAGCTGGGCCTTCCCTCCCTTGAGCTAGCCGACGTATGTCAACGATGGGGCTGGTCGGAGTGCGCTGTGGATGCCTTGGCATCGTTGGCTACATCAAGGTTGGTCTGGTCCATGTCTCCCTTTTGGTTCCATGGTTGACGCCACTTGAGTTCTGGGCTCCTCAACAGTGCGCCGTTGGAGAAAACGTATGCAAGTCTGAAGGAATCGTTGCTATCACACTCGCGGTCATTACGGTTAAACGTCTTGTGTATCCTCTCTTCACCCATCGTGACGAAGTCCCCTGAAGAGAGGGAGGTCATCAAGAGGTGTTTGCAATGCGAGAACGTCTCGATCGACGTCCAAGGCTCTCGAGAGCGTGCGATGTGGATTGGGAGATTGCCTCAGATCGTCCCAGATGGGAAATCGGTTGCCTCTGATATCGCTATCAGTTGGTTGGTTGGTAAGTCACCGTTGGTTCCACCTACAACATATGCGAACTTCACGCCCTCTCGCAGCCCAACTGAAAGTAAACCTGCGACCGTTGTGGGCTCCAACGATGAAAGCTTTGTCTGAGCTTTCAACTCGATGCGATCCCGTCGTTTGGTCTGCGGTGTTCGAAGACCTGCGCCGGCTGTCTGAGGGTCAATGCCTCGAGCTGTCTCCTGAATGGGCGAAAGAGTCCCTCGACGAGGATGGGGATGACATTCAAGAGGAGGAGCGGACGTGGCAAGACCCTTCCGCACACAAGATGCGCGTCGCCGTTTCCAGCTGGACGAATGATCGAGTTCCCAGGCGGAGGGTCATCAAGGTACATCGTTCGTTGTGTGGGACTGATTCCATTTGCTGAGACCCTCCTTAGATGCAGATCTCCAGCGATAGGTTTGACCCTGTGTCGTATCACACGCAACTCCTTGCGACGTTGGGCGAGTGCTCATCGCTTGCGGAGAAACACAACCGTGATCTCGTCCCACTGTTTCTATCGACTATCCCCGACCACGACTCCCCCGCAAAGAATGACCGGCGCAAGTTGACCTTATGGTTAACCCTATTCTCCAAATTTTCCAATCCGAAGGCATTGTACACGACTGCGGATCTCCAGTCACTCTATACCACGCTCCTGTCACACCCAGACCGATCCCTCCAACGACTTGCCTTGAAGTGTATATTCGCCTATCGTTCCCCACATCTCACCTCTCATCAAGATACTCTCACGGCGTTGTTGGACGACACACGGTGGAGAGACGAACTAACGAAACTTAATCTTGACGAGATCGATGATGGGGATCGGCCGGAATTCATCGAGACTTTCATCCGGCTCATGTACGGGTTGATGCTGGAGAAGCGGGGGAACTCGAAGACTGGAGAGCGACGGGGGGCAGTGATTTCCGCGTTTGGGGGGTGCAGTGACGAAGAGCTTGGACTCTTTGTTGAGCTGATGCTCGGGTCCCTCCGCAAAGAGGATCTTATGGATGCGGAAGGGAAGTTCGTTACCAGACCAGTGCCAGAGTCGTTCTCGGAGCCTCAACAGGTTGGGTACCTGAACCTACTCGAGGGTGTGTTGAGGAACCTGGGTTCCCGCCTCCTTTCCTTCTGGCCCGTCCTACTCGGCAGTACCCTGGACATACTCGCCCACGCACAGAAGCGAATCGAAGGAGAGAAGAATGATATCGAAGCTCCGGAACCTGAGGAGGACGTCGGAGAGGAAGACGCCAAGGTGTCTACGAGTACTTCGAGGACATTCAAGACCATCAGGCAGCTATCCCTGAAACGATTCGCCCAGTTCTGCAAATCTCCTGTAGATTTCGACATCTCTCCCTTCATCCACGCCGCGTTCCAAACTGCCATCTCCCCTCGACTGCCCGTTTTCGCCCAGGAGAACTCTCAGGCTCCTTCCGCCCTGCTCGAGCTCTTTTACATATGGGCTACGAAACCGGAACAGGCGATTTTCTTGGCCGCCATCGACCACAGGACCCTTCCGAGCATTTACGACTGCATGGTGTCTCCGGGTGTCAAGCCGACGGTCATATCCCGGGTTCTCGATATCATCGAAGCGCTGTTATCCCTCTCCTCTTCGGATGAAGAGGTATCAAGTCTTGTACTGAGACCGCACATTCCGAAGCTCCTCGAATGCTTGGCCACGGCTATCGAGAGAAGCAAGGATGTCGCCGCCGCGTCCAACGTTCTCGGGCATCGACAAATCACCATCCTCTCCGAGTTGGCACCCCATCTAACAGATGCAAAGCAGGCCTCGATATTACTCACCCTATTTTCTCCTTCATTGAAGAAGCCTCCGAAGGTGGTCCCCGAGACAGTCAAGGCGAACATGATCGGTATCATCTCCAACATCTTCCCCCTCATTCCGGACCTACAGGATCCCAATAGCCCATCATTCCACAAGGCGTTTATGTTACTCTCGCAGCTCATGCAAAGTCTCCGGACTCGACCTGCTCGTTCAGCTCTGATTTCCGCTTATCAGAAACTTGTAGAGGTGGACCCCTCGTTATCACCCCTCTCGAGCCTGATAGACGACCTCAACGCCTACTCGACGAGGAGGATAGAGGAGCCCGACTTCGACCGCAGAATTTCCGCCTTTACGCAACTCGACGGAGATTTGAGTCGAACTTTCACCCTCACACAGTGGATTCCCATCCTCTACAATATGCTCCACTTCATCCAAGACGCAGAAGAGCTCGCGTTACGTACGAACTCCGCCACGGTTCTTCGGATCTTCGTCGACATCGTCTCCAAAACCTCGGATGGTGAATGGGAGGGAATTCTGATGAAGAACGTGTATCCTGGTCTGAAGAACGGCCTGAGGTCGAAACACGAGCTAGTCCGTGCAGAGATTTTGGCTGTCATTGCCCACGCAGTCACCGTTTGTCGAAATATCCCCGCCCTTCAAGAGATGCGGATTCTTCTGGCGGATGGAGACGAAGAGGTCAATTTCTTTAACAACGTCCATCATGTCCAAATCCATCGTAGGATCCGGGCACTCCGTCGGTTCGGAGAGTGGTGTGGTGAGGGTCAACTCAGGAGTAGCACCCTGGCGGACGTTTTCTTGCCGCTCATCGGGAACTACATCGGCGCGTGCGACTCCATCGATCACCACTTGGTCACGGAAGCTATCAACACCACCGGTTCCATTGCTCGCTGCCTCGCGTGGGGCGCATACAACAACCTCATTCATCAGTACCTTCGTTTGGTGAAACAGAAGGATTCATCGGAACGTGTCTATGTTCGAGCCATTGTCGCGATTTTGGATAATTTCCACTTCAATATGGACGAGTCCGTAGTCATGGAAGGCGATGCTGACGAGAATGTTGACGCGGAAGAGCTGGATTCGAAGAAGGCGCAGGAGATGACACGGATTGCTGATTCGGTGCACTCACGGCTTCTTCCCGCCCTACTGCACCACCTGGAGCGCCGGGACGAGAACGAGGATACGATTCGGATTCCAATTGCCGTTGGAATCACGAACGTTGCCAAGCACCTTCCAGATCCTGCTCGCACGACCCAGGTCACTAGGCTCTTGACAATACTTTCCCAGGCGTTCCGGAGTAAATCTCAAGAAACTCGAGACCTTACTCGCGATACCCTTTGTCGCATCGCGGTCGCACTTGGCCCAGAATTCCTCCCAGACATCATCCGAGAACTCCGTGGTGCGCTTCTACGGGGTCCTCACCTCCACATACTCGCCGTCGTGACGCACGCGTTACTCGTCCATCTAACGTCCCCGGGAAACTCTGGACGGTTCACAAATTTCGACAATTGCGTGGAAGATATCGCATACGTGTCGGCCGAGGTCATCTTTGGCGAGTCGGGGAAGGACACTCGGTCTGAAGGGTTCAAGTCAAAGTCGCGCGAAGTCCGTTCGTCGTCAGCCAAAGGCTTCGATTCGTTCTCCATCCTCGCGAAACACATCACACCGGGGAAGATTAGTGCGCTGCTCCACCCTATTCGTGCGATTATGCAAGAGACAGAGGGCTTGAAGGTTCTACAGCTGGCCGATGATGTACTGAAGAAGATTGCCGGGGGGATCAATTCCAACGAACGCATATCACCTCCAGACCTTCTATCCCTCTGTCAAACCTTGATCACGCAGAACGCCAAGTTCTTACAAGCCGTTCCGGTTGTCAAGAAGAATAGATCAAAAAAGGGTGAAGGCTCGGCCATCGTGCAATTGAAGCGTACCTCGCACGTCGACTCCAACCATTATGCGAACAACTCTTTCAGGTTTGTCACCATTCCCAGGAATAAATCGCTTGTTAACTGGTTTATAGATTCGTTGTGTTCGGATTGGACTTGTTCCATACGGCGTATAAGCGGAACCGCTTCGACTTTCAGGATCCCGACATCATCCGTCGCTTGGAACCCATGGTCCCTATTATCGGAAACACGTTGTACTCCCAAAACGCGTCTGTTCTTGTCCTTGGGATGAGGACCGCGACCGCGATTCTCCAGTGCCCTCTCAGGTCTGCGGAGAAGGCATCCCCTGTGGTTGTCAACCAAATCATCGAACTTATCCGAGCCACGGGGAGTACAGAATCTGACGTCGTTCAAACGGGCCTCCGATCCCTCTCGGTTATCTTGCGCCACCAGGACAGTGTACAAGTCAAAGAGAAGGATCTCCTGTCCCTCCTCGAGTTCATTACCCCGGATTTGGAAGAACCCACCCGCCAAGGAACCGTCTTCACAGTCCTTCGCGCGATCATCGCAAGGAGGTTCGTTGTCCCGGAGATGTACGATCTCATGGACAGCGTCTCGGAGGTCATGGTTACCAGCCAGTCCCCTCAAGTTCAGGAACACTGTCGAGGCGTCCTCCTGCAGTTCCTTCTGGAGTACCCTCAGGGAAAGAACCGACTCAAGAAGCAGATGACCTCCATGGCGAAGAACCTTTCGTACGTTTACGAAAGCGGGAGGTCTTCTGTCTTGGAGTTGCTGAATGCTCTCGTGAACAAGTTCGAAGTGGGTTTGGTTTCTGAGTACAGCGACCTGCTGTTTGTGTCGCTGGTCATGGTCATCGCGAACGACGACTCGACGAAGTGCAGAGAGGCGGCGGCAGAACTCATCAAGAGCTTGTACACTCGTTTGGACGAACCCCGTAGGAAGACGCTCCTGTCCCATCTTCACACTTGGATCTCGCAAGCCACTCAGCAGCCCTTGGTCCGCGTTTCGTGCCAAGTCTACGGTTTTATTCTCACCATCGAAGACAGCGCGCCATTCTCCGATGTGTTGTTGGAGGATGTCAACTCAGTTTTGGAGCAAAGTTCTGGTCAATTTGAGGAGATCGAGGAGGAGGATGGGGAAGGTGTGGTATCTGGAAGGGACGCCTGGCAAGTCCTCTATCAGGCACTGGTCGTCCTCGCCAAACTGCTCGCGAAGAATCCAGAACTCGCCAAAGATCACTCTCGTATCAGTTGGTCACGCGTTACCCCACTCTTATTATATCCACACGCATGGGTTCGCACTGCGTCCTGTCGACTGCTGGGAACGATGCTGGCGACTGTTCCGCCAGATGCGCCTCGGGGGAACGTCTCGGTTCCAACTTCCGGGTCGCCTGGACTGTTCACCAGGGAGTGGATGGAAACGGTAACTCAAAAGTTGTGTGCACAGCTGAAGAGTGAGCATCTCGGAGAGGATCTCAGTCTCCACGTCGTCAAGAACCTTTTTTACTTCGGTCGATGCTTCTCTAACATCCCCCTCTCCGTCGCCGAGGATGGCGACGACAGCGAAGATGGTGGAGATGAGCCACAGCGGGATTCGACAGAAAAGGGACGGCATCCACTGCGGTGGTTGTTCTCGAGACTGTCGTTCCAAGCACGCTCCGCGTACATCGCGCGACGCAACAAAGCTTTTGTTTCCGTGAGTGTCATCACGACCTGTCATGATGTAAATTTACTTTCATCTCCAGTACGATTGGTCGCGCCAACCCTTGGCGATTTTGAAGTGGTTTGCAGCGATGACGACGCATCTGAGCGCCGAAGTTGTAGAAAGCTTCCTCGTTCATATTCTCACACCTGTATATCGGATCACAGAGGATGACAGTATTCGTGATCCCCGGATGGGTGCGTTCATCACGTCCCTGAGATCCACTCCCAACTGATGACCGGGTGCAGATGAGTTGAAGCTCACGGCAATCGAGCTGCAGGACATGGTTCGTTCCAAGGTGGGAGGTAGCAAGTTCGCGGAGGTCTATAACACCATACGGCAGGGAGTGCTTGGCGTGCAAAGGGAGAGGAAGATCGCACGAGCGCTCCAACATACCACGAACCCGGGGGCGTCTGCAAAACGGAAGATCCAGAGGAACGTGTCAAAGAAGGGGAGCCGTAAGAGGAAGGATGCTGTTTTTGCGTGAGTGAATTTTCTGTTGGTGAGATAGCGAGTGTGCTAATGAAAATCTTTGATGAAGGGCGCGCGAGGGGCGGGTAAAGCGGATGAAAGAAGCGTAGAAAGGAAAGCCTATCCATACTTACTCTGTAGCGGTAGAAGTTGTAGCCTGCACAACGACTGTATCATAATCATTTCATGCCCACGGAGCCCGGTCGTCGTGATGAAGATCCAGCCTTCCTCAATGATCACGTGCAGTGACTGGTGGCGATCAAGAAAATTTCAAATTCTGAGGTTCCCCGAACGAAAGCTGGGCGTTGGAAGAACCAAGTTGAACTCTGGCGTTCACCATCCCTCGTACGCATTTGTCCCTCCTCCCATCTCACTCCCCACCACCGAGACTGGATTCCCCACCCGACTAACGACCTTTTGCGGCCTGCTAATCCCCACTGAGGTTTGTGGCGTAAAATCGTTGTTTCGGGCTCAAAGGGCGTGTGCTCACATCCCGTGTTTGCCGCTCAGGAACAATAACCGGTGGCCCTACGTTCTTTCCTCAAAACAGGTGAGTTGGAACGCCTTCTCTACTGTCATCTTCATCTCATCCCTTCTTCGTCGCTGCCGTCTGGTACGAATACCTGCAGTCTTTACAACACCCTGGTTTTGGTGGCACAATCTATCCTCACCTTTACCACCACCCGCGTTACTAAACACAACCGACGACTAAATCCACCATGTCCGCCGCCATCATCGCCCTTGCTACAACGCTCGCCATTGTGGTAGTCCTCGCTTCCGTTCTCATCGCCTTGATGTACATCCGGCTACGACAAAAACGCTCGTATAACGGCGCTGTCGACTCGTCGCCACTCACCCCGGGATTCGGAATCTTCAACTTTATCCCGCCCTGGCATCCCGCTGCGCAAATAACTCCCTTTGGGTCGTCGCCGCAGGCTCCAGTTTTCAGTGAGTTGATCCCGCCGGTCACCATGGTGTGGAATTCTCATATGTTGACGTGACTCGCTTGTAGGATTTGAACCAGGAACGAACATGCGCATCGCACACAGGAACTCCGACGGAGGGTGGGAGTTCTTCGACTCTGGACTCCCCGAGCACGACAAATTACCTCGCCCCCAATCAGTGCAATCATCAACCTTCTCTCGCTCAACTCGTTCGTCTCCCTTGAGCCCAGGGTCCATCTCGTCCTCCCACTGGACTGTAGGACCAGTAATTCCTGCCTCAAGGGAATTCCTGACGACCGATCCTCCTTCCACTGCTCCTCCCCCGCCAGCCTACTGTAAGGACGAAAAACATTAGGTGTCCATATTTGGTTGGCTCGCACAGGCACTCATTGGAACGTTCGATGCTTTCATCCTAACCCTGCTTTCTTGTAGTCCAGTTCCGCCTCTATTCCATACTTGAATTTGTTACGTGTTACAACCCCCTCGCTCGCCTAAGCCGAGTGAACCTCATGCGGTGTTTCCTTCTTTCGTACTTGTGCTTTCTCCTTACAATCTTTTGTCATGACATTCCTTGTGCTCTATACCTAGTTTTTGTCGCATACCAATATAGTTCCAAAGTATCCTCTCATCCTTTACAATGTTGTTGTGGTTGCTGCTGGGAGGTCCTTTAGCTTTTAAGTTAGACCCTCTCACTGGAAGCTGATATATTTGAGTAACAGAGTGGAGTGGTAAGAATGCCCTGCCACCAATCATCAAGGTTCCACTGTTACAATGTTGGTGGAGGTGGGTGGTCACTTCTGGGGAGGACAGAATCCCATGCTTGTATACTAGCTCTGATATGAGGTTTACCCTTCAGCATCCCTGCATCCTCTTCTGTCATACCTTCTGTTTTTATTTGCTCTGGTTTTTCCATCAAGTCCCTAGCACCTGCTCCTTTTATTTAGTGGGGCCCATGCACTCCTTATTCCTCCACCTCAAGTTGTAACATTCTTTATTTCCATCCCCTGATCATGGATCCTTGTTGGTTATCCTGGTTTATTTGGAGATGGTTGTCTACTTGGACACAGGGTACCAGGGTGTGTCAGGGCAACCCTGCACCCTGTATCAGTAATAGATCTCCGTATCATGTGACCCTCTGCTGGGATGTCAATTAAGACTAAACAGATTGTGGGGTTTCATTTACACCCTGTGGAAAAAATCCATAAGAGCTACAAGACACATTGGTCACACTTTCCATTGGGGAGTCAGTTTCATCTGGCTCTACAGACTTAACCTGGGCCCTGAGATTCAATATCCAGTTTGTGCTGCATATGTATAATCCTCCTACACAAAAAATATACCCAGGTCATACAATAGCTAAACTGGAGAGGCTTGAGTCTCCCACTGTCAGGGCTGACAAGGTGACCACTGAAAGATGACACATGCAACACATAGACGATGAGTCAAGGAGGAGTGATGTGATCAGACTTTTACACCACAGGAAAACAGCAAGAGGGATCTTACTGAAGGGTAGAGGTCACAGTGACTGAAGGATGTGCCCTACAGCAGATATGAGATAGAAAATGTAGACGGGAGGAGGAAGGAGCTAGGAGTCACACAAGAAACTAGGTAGTAACCTTGGAGTTTCCTATGATATCAAATCTGGGGAGTACATCATATTCTACCTGGGTATATATAGTAAAAGGTATAGGGCAGGTTCATATGCACAGACCAGGTAGGGAATAAAGAAAGACCAAAGGAAATTAATAATGTACTGTCCAGAAATAGAAAGAGTTTACAAAAGGAGAAATGAGTCATAAGAAGTCATATCTATGTGGGTCATGATAGGATCATAAGTGGGTCATGAGAAAGTCATGAATCAGCAACAATAGAGATATGACAAAGTAGTTGGTGATATCTAGGGGCTGATGTGGGGCTAATGACTGATGGTTCAGATCTTGATATGGGTGAGATAGGAAGATCTTGGGTCCAGATTGGATGATATAAGGAATAATCATTGGTTGATGAATCCCCATCAATCCACTCTTCACCACCAGCCAAAGTTGTCATGCCTGCTCAATGTACCTTTACCTCTATCTCCTCCTCTTCTCAAGCTGCTCTTTGTCAGCAGTATGATTGGGATGTTCAATGTTTGGCTGTCAACTTCAACATTTGGGGTTGAGTGTATGCAAGAGGAGGAGAAGACTTCTATCCAACGGTTGAAGAAGTGCACAACTGTTCAACACCACTGTTCCTGACGACGACGAGTTTGAAGATTTAGGGCTCAATGATTTTATCATTGCCTAACATTGGATAGCTCATCATCATTTGTCGAGGTGTTGTTCCTTCATGTCCACCCATCATTGTGGATTAATCCGTTGTGGGGTGGAAGACTGGGATATGGAGGATGAGCCTCACAGTGGTGAGGTGGAAGTTTCTATTGGTTATGCAGCAGCTATAGGGATGGCCACTATTGAGTTGGATCTCATGTTGTCAGAGTGTGAGTGAAGAGATTTGATTTTGATGAGATACAGATTGATTGTCCTTCTTCCAGATGGATATTGTAGAAGATACAACAAATGATTGTATCAATAACTTGATTAGGCGGCTTGATGATCAGCAAGTGTTGATTACAGCCTTATCTGGAAGATGAGTTGCATGATATGGATTGTCTTATGGCAAGGAGAGGAAATTGTCCTCCTACTCCTGTTCCTGGTCCTGCACTGGAGGTCATTGATTTGACTGATGATAGTGAGGATGAGGAACATAAAGTTATTTTGGTGGAGGATGACAATGAGGAGTTGATTGGAGGTCCCATGGATGTTCAGGTTTGGATTGAACTCTTCCTCCTCAGGGATTGCTGGAGGTGTTGAGGATGACTCCAATCAGGGATGAAGAGTATGTGGAGGCAAATTGGAAGGTGGATCTTTTAGTTAGAACTGGTCAGGGGTTGCCTGAATATGAAGATCTGCCTGCCTATGAACAGATATCCTCAAGTTCTTCATGATCATTATATGTTGCTTAATATGTTGTGAAAGGTGAGAGATATGTTGTGGAGTGAGTGTGGTGAAGTTGGTTGTGTGGGAAAATGGACTTCATTGTGTGAGGAAAATAATGTTAATGTCATAGGCAAGAAATGGCGTGAAATGTGACACCCACCCTCTGGTGTGAAGTACTTCCTGATTGGGAAGGTCACATATTGTCACATGGTAGCACCATTAACAAAAATCTGGAGTATTTGTGTGAGCCAGAACATGAACGAGCATGGGTGATCGTATATAATAGATGAGAACAAATAGTCTCAGTGCGTGAACAATAAAAGCGAACACTTCATTGATTAGCTGACCTATAATAGACAAGAACAAATAGTCTAGTTCTAAGGTAAGTGTCAGAACCAACCTTGCCAACAGGCCTACTGAACCAATGCTAGTCTCCAATATCGCTCAGTACACAAAGTTGTTGGGTAATTGTGGAACACTTCAGAATGGGTCAGGACAGACCACTCCCGTATATGTTGGTGTAACTTGTGGCTCCGGAAGATCCATAATTCGGGTAGGGGATGGCGTAACAGAGAGGCCGAGGTAACGCGTTTCAGCACTAGAGAAGGGGGAGATGCTTCTCTGAGTCTGGTCAGAGGGGAACAAGGGAGGCTAGGGGTTAATCACTAATGATCCACCTGTCGGAGGGAGAACACTGTGATTGACAAAGTCTGGGGAATACATCAGACCAATTGTACGTACTTATATACTAAGGTTCGTGATCATGTAAGCATCTGACTAAGTGAACAGACAAGCAATCGGTTATGGGTGAACGAGTGATAGGGAATGGGTAGAAGTTGAAGATAAGTGATGGTGCACCATGAAGATAAGAAATGTATAAGGAAGGTGTACCGTGGGAAGTCAGATGATCATCCGTGAGAAGGATTACTAAAGATTGTGAGAGGAATTACCAAAGTAGGTTAAAAGGAAGAAGTCACGAAGAACTGTCAGGGTAAAGGGTTTGATGGACAGATAGGGGTCCAGGTAAGATCCATTGGAGATAGGCCACTTGATTAAAGACCGGTCTTGGATATATATAGTCTTGTGGTTTTGCCTTGGATGTCTCCATTGTCTTCCATCGATACCTTTCTCATCAGTCTCCTCTCTTCGTCCTCTATCGCCATGTCCGACATCTACTGCCATGAAGACATTATGGACTTTACCAACCCATTCCTCAACTATGAACAAGGCCATCATTCGGTCTTGTCCAGGAAGGTCATTCCCATTCCGGTCTCTCCTAAGACCGTTCTTCCGGAGGAGCTGTTGACTTGTCAGGGTTACCCAAGAGGGGAAAGTCAGGGTGACTCATCAGGTAGAGTCGATCTTCCCTCCTTCTGATTGAGGTATTGGTCGATTCTTTTCAGGAGCCGTCATTCTGAAAGAGCTAGTCTCTTCCAGGGGTTGTAGGGGTTGTCACCATTATCCCACTGATGAAGAGTGAGAAGCCCAGGATCAATGGTTGTTCGTTTATCGTTACAACCAGGGTGGTGAGAAGACCAGGAGGGACAATGGTTCCCGTCCTTATCCTTCCCTCATGTCGATGAGGAATCGGTTCGAGACGAAGAAGTATTGTCACGACGTGTTCCGGGAGCTTGGCTTGGGGGATTTGGTGATGGTTGGGAAGGAACGGTGGAGGAAGCATGTGGGGACTTTAGACTTGGACAGTTTCCCAAAGGCCTTCCTTCAACGGGGTCTCTGTGAGATCCATCACAAGAATGACATGATGGATGGCCAGATGGACGCCTGCCTCGGGTACATGGCTGTACTCAGGGCCAAGATCTTTGAGTTGATGGGGGAGTTGTGGGAGGATCTGAGGGAGGATCAGAAGAAGAGGGCTTTGGATGGTTGGGACAGGATGGACACGAAGAGACAGTTGGAGGACTCTCTTCATGACGCTCAGGGGGAGATCGCCGACCTCAAGGCTCAGGTTGACACTCTGGAGTTCCTGGTTGAGAAGTTGACTCAACCAACTCCAGCAGTTCCTCAAGAGGCCATCTTCAGGCCAGCCTCTCCTCCTCTTCCGGATATCAGCTTCCCTCCTGAAATGGAGATCCCTGGGTTGACCGTCAACCAGGCTGTGGTCGGCGACTTCCTTGATTGGTTGTTGTTTGATCGTTCTTGGCCTCATGGTGGGTATGAGGCTGATGTTGAGAAGGATGGGGATGGGTCTTCCAACAAGGAGAATGAGTGGGTCGTGGTTCCCGTCAAGTAGATAGTCCTCTATCTTGTATTCCAATACTATCTGCTTTTCCCTGTTCTTGATCGTGTGACTTGGGGTGTGAAAGTGAAAAGAAAAGATGAGATGAGATAAGATAAGTTAACACCATGTCATGATTTGAATGAATGTTTGGGCGCTTTGAACTTAGAAGAAAATGGTGAGGGAAATGTGAAAATCGTGACAGTAAGTGTGTGGTGTGAGCATAAATAAGAAGATTGACAAACCTCAGTGCACAAACAATAAAAGTGAACACTGAGGAAACCAGACAGCAAGGTCATGAGTCTGTGTATGCTATGGGAGTGGGCTGCACCTAAAAAGGCAAGTGATGTACAGTAGTGGAACATGAGTATACTGTAGCGAAGTGGAAGTAAATGCATATGTCAGAAATGATTGAAATAATGTCACGAACTCAAGTATCCACCGAAGATATCACATGATTATGTAACGAGATTTGCGACATAAACAACAGGCCACCAAAGCATGATAAATTAAATAAAGCTAGTACAATCAATATACTAGCTAGCAACACTCCTGCCCCAAGCCCGGACATTCATGGAAGGGGTGGTCACGATGGTGTCGAGAACGAGGACAATAAATTACATCTCGACCTTCCCACCGACAATCGGAACAGCCAAACACGTTGTGTTCGGTCTCCACCCCCAACTCAGACAGCGTACAACGAAAGGCCTCCTGCACCATTATCGTCCCGTACTCCGCCTGCCTCTGCTGCCAAAACCTCCTCACTTGCATCCTCAAACGCTGTTGGGGATCTCAAGGGGTCGCCAACTGACGAGTGTACAGCTTCCGGTTCTCCCGATTCTCCCGACGAGACAAAGGCCTCCTCTCGTCGGTAGAAGAGGTAATCTGACCAAATAATAGCCCGGATTAGTCCCTCATGAAAAGACAAAGCAGGAGAGATGGGAGCACCGTTTGCGACGTCGACGAACGACGATGGGGAGGAGTATAGAACGGAACCCGCAGAGGTTGAAGAGCAGGATTCGAGACCGGGGACGGATAGGGAGTCGGAGGACTGGTGGGAGGGGTAGTGGATACCGAAGGCAGAGAGGTCGTTGGAGACGAGACCAACGGGAGGGGAGTAGGACGGTTCAGGGACGTCCGAAGATCTAGAAGGAGCATTGCCTCCTCCACAAACTCGACAGAAGGCAGGGCTCTCTGGACTTGTGTCGGTGAGGACAGCCATGCAGGATAAGACTCCACGTGCGAACTGCTGCATAGGAATCCAATGTTCGTCAACATAATGCACATGCTCTGCCCGAAGCAGATTGAACTGGACTGACAACTCATCGATACGTCCCAACATCTGAGCATGTCGCCCATCGTTGAGATAATGAGCGCCATCTAATTCCGAACGCAAAATGTTAGCAAAATCCTGCAAATCCGCAACATCCTGACGGATGTACAGATTAGACAAGTAGTTCCCCATACCTTCTGCATGACGACGGGGAAGGGGAGCCACGTAACGACCAGCACCCTCCTCAGGCCCATGAGGAACGTACAAAGCCCGAAGGGGCGTAGAGACGGAAGTCTCAATAGAAGAAGAGATCTAAAGGCAATCTCCAGTTAGTCATTTCAAACACGACCAGTAGGAGACCACCTACATCAGAAGACGACATGGACATTATAGAAATATCGGACAGGGAAGGGGTGAGAGGATGAGTTGGATCGTAGAGGGGAAGAACAAAGTAAGGGATGGCAATGAAAGGCAGCTTGGGATGAGGGAAAGGAAGGGACAAGCAGGGGGACTATAAAAGCAAAAGAACAACTCAATAGCCCCTATCCCATGTGATTCCCTGCGCAGCAAAGCGCAATACCCTCAACCCTGAAACATCATCAACTAATACATTACGCAGCCTCCATCAGACATAGCCCAAGGAACTCCACTCGCACCGCCGCTCCCATCACAATCAACTAATACAAAGCACAGCCCATCTCCCCTGAAACACGTTTCACCAACCACACCTGACCAACACGTGACTTACGTCCCAGTAAATAGTAGTAAACAAGAGCATGTGATAGTACATGTGATCCACCATGTGATCTTGAGTTGGAGAGTATATATACAACGGGCTCCCTGCCCTTACTCCCCATCTCACTCTTCTCTGTACCCCGCTAAACAAACTACTGCCTATACACCCCTTCTTAGTAAGGGACCTTTTTATTCTTTGACCCCACCCTAGACTGATAGCTGCTGACAGACCAGTCGTCTGTCCCCTGTATGTTGACAGGTCTCCCCAACCCCCATCCTACTCCCATCCCTATCCCTCTAGTCCGTGTCCCAGACATAAGACTTGACGCCTGGGCCTATAGACTTTTGAGAAGTCTACAGGTCAATCGTTCCTACGATCGTCTAGTTCACCGGCCCTACTACCGTCCCTTCTCTACCCTTGATCAGGGATACGTTCGTCCCCCTTTCCTCCTAGGTGGTGATCACCTTTTCGAGTGGCGACACCCCTCCCACCATTACCCCCTAGCCGTTGTCAACTTCTCCATCAATTCCCTATATCAATTCGCCTCCCCTCGAGTGATCATCACTAACCACCTCCTGTTCAGCTGCCCCGCCGTGCAAATCCTCCATTGGGATTGTCCTCAACACCTCCCCGTCTCCGTCACCAAACTCCTCTTCCTCCAAGAAGAAGAACTGGATCTAGGTACAGCCTCCTTCATTGCTGACCTAGAAGAGTTCTGTCAAGCTTACTTCCTTCCCATCTCCCCTTACACTCCCTCCTTCTCGGCAGCCCTGAACCCCGACCTCCCCCCTGACGTCAACGCCCTACTCGACACCCCTCCACTCGCCATTTATAATCCCAACACTATTCCTCTGGTATCCCGACAGTAAGCGCGCCCATCGACCCGTGACAGAGGCCGAGGTAACGCGTTTCGGCACTAGAGAAGGAGGGATGGCTTCTCTGGGCTGAGCAGAGGGGAACAAGGGAGGCTAGGGGTTAATCACTAATGATCTGCCTGTCAGGAGGGAGAACACTGTGATTGACAAAGTCTGAGGAATACATAAGAACATCAGTACGTACTTATATACTAAGGTTCGTGATCATGTAAGCATCTGACTAAGTCGTCAAGCAAGCATGTGACAATGGATGCGT
>Ga0307511_10003324_pt1 | contig 16539 bp, 12 predicted proteins | sample 13_EM_MG_FD_200266 | JGI IMG/M metagenome (GOLD analysis project Ga0307511, IMG submission 200266) | Populus trichocarpa ectomycorrhiza microbial communities from riparian zone in the Pacific Northwest, United States - 13_EM | ecosystem: Host-associated > Plants > Roots > Unclassified | place... | reverse complement strand
ACTTTGTGGTAAGCTTCACAGAGTCCTGTCCGCAGCGTATGAAGAATATTATGCCGATTGGTGAATGGGCTGGGCCCATTGCTCAATGGGCCGGTGATTAGTGCGATTGGTGAATGGGTCAGAACAAATATACCTCCAAGAGCCGCACTGTAAATTGTAACATCCGGAACATCCGGAATTTCCATCATATTGTGCCAGATAATCGTAAACCTAGCATCACAGCTAGGGTAGACCTTCAGTGCTGGTGCTAGAGGATAAGAGATTGGTGAGCTTTGAGCTATCATTTGATCCAGCTGGAGCGTGGGCGCTTGTGAAGTTCAAGGACCACGGTGGTGTTTCCAGTTGTGGTGGGTTTGGACTACCAGACAAAGGATCCAAAGGTCGTTGCGAAAGTGCGGAGGGTTGAATATCCCATGCCATGGGTCCACCAACCGAATTATTGAACCCTAGGAAAATAGTATTATTGCCCCCAGCGCCACTCGGGAGAGATACTGTTTCCACCGCAGGGTTTATTACAACAAGTGAGATGAGCATTGAGGATCTCAATCCACTTGGGTTATGTTGTGCAGTATCAGGGAGAATCACACTGTGGGTGTCTGGGCAGGGGGTTTTGAATTCCCACTTTTACGCTCATTCCTCATGTATGTTGACAGCTCGCCATCCCTCGATAGTTCAATAAGGACTATTCGATCCATAACGGCCTAGCTATTGTGCTTACACCCTAAGATATTATTGCACTACACCTCCGCTCGACCTTTAAATCCCCACCTCGAATCTGAGGACTTTGCACAGTGGTTTGGTAATCCACCGAGCTCGCTGATAGATTGGGGCACCGATGAATGGTCGGTTGGGCCGAGGGTGGGTGTGCCCGTAAATGGTGAGATTTCAGTTCATAAACATAATCTTTTTTTCTAGCATGGGGAGGATGGGTACCCCCCGGTGAATTGTACTCTGGTGAGTTGAAAATATTCTAGCCACTGGATGTTTGAATGAATTCCACTGGGACAGCCCTCAGGTGATGTGGCTGTTGGTCTGCCTTTTTGCATTGTGCTCATATTTCACTTATGCACTGTGTACCTCCGGTGAATTATCAAGTCCGACCCGACAGATGCCTGTTGTTGGTTTATGAGTGAATTGAGCATCTAGTGCTGTACATATTCTGGTTGGAAATATTGCCGAATACCTTGTGGGTGAATGGAGCTATAAGGACGACGGGGCACCTCAGGGGTAGGCAGGAATGCGTCTTGAGATTTCGATTATGGTTGGATGTAACGGGGAGAATCACAGTGTCGGTGTCCACGGTGGGGGTTTTATACTTGCTGTCTAGTGGAAATAGTCATTTGTGATTACTGTCTGTCCGAAAAAGGTTTTTCTGCCACAACCGTGGTTTGAATAAGAACACTTTACAAGTAGTTGCAGCAGATCAGAATTTAGGGATTCAAAGTCTTTTTGAAACTTTTATGCATCGTGACAGTTTATTGGTTGTGGTGATCTCTTGCCGAGACCCTAATTAATTTCGCTTAGAGTTTAGAGTTTAGGGTGGTTGGTTGATCTGGAGAAGCCGGACGTTGGAAAATACTCGAATAGTTCTAGGTTCCGTTAACGTTAATTGAATGATGAACTTAATCTCAATCCGCGCGCCATCACCCGTCATCTGGTCTGCACTAGCCCTCGCGAGAGTCACCCTTGTCGTTGCAGCTCCGAGTGCCGAGGCTAGCGCCCAACGACTATGTCGCGTGCATGAACGGAATTCCGGGTTTGAACTAGTCTGGTCGCAGCAATGGAACAATACCGGTAATAACAATGGCATTTATGCATGATAGTAGGGATGCCAAGAATCCTATTATTACGGAGTACAGCGAAGGCAATATTACACGTGACTCAGTGGATCGACGTGCGAGCGGAGAGAACTCAACAGCTGTTCGGAGTTAATATTGCAATCGGTATCAATTATGATCTATATACAATATTAATTGTAACCAATACACTACCCTCTACCCTCTGGCCCCTCACGACGTCTCGACGCACGGTAATGGACAAACGGAAAATATGACAGGCCTCAATGACAGCAGATGGGAGAAAGAGTTCTGGAAATTGTTTCCCAACCCGGAGCGACAGCAATCTATGTTCTGGTGATAGACATTACAACTTTTTTGTTTGAAGTTGTTTTGACTCAGCTAGGTAACCACTTATCGTTTCGTGCCAACCAGAGTACGTATCGCCTACACTGTCATCATTATACAGGCTTTAGTTAAGCCCTCGGGTTCAATAATAGTCCGGTTACATTTTCAGACATGAGTACAGCATTAAAAAACCGGACATGATCTGATGAGCATGTTCCCTAATAGGTTTGAAACAAAAGGAAACACGACAGCCTGAGAATATGTCCCAGTGCCCACGAACAGTTTCATCAACAAAGAATCAAGCAATAAAGATTCAAGCAATATAATCAAAGAAAATAGGAAGCCTTTGTGTCTAACATAGTTGACTATCCATTAACATGAAAGCTACTTAACGTAGCTTCCTTCCAACCCACCCATCTTCTCTGCGATATCTAATCTGTAGCCAATGCACATAATCGCCTTAACCATCCAACCCTCATTGACAGCCATGCCAGTTATCTCTTAATGCAAAATATTCATTCAAAATCTGCATAGCAATTGTGTCATCCGGGATTGCCCTGATGTGGTTCCGGATGGTAACTAGCCTAGAGTCACAGGCAGCACAAATCTTCAACACTGACCCACGGACTGGTGGGATTTGAGACATCATTGGAGGGGGACGGGGCGTGGGGGCGTTTGGGAAGTAGGAATATCACGGCGTTTCCATTTGTGATTGGTTTTGGATACCGGGCAAAGAATTAATAGGTGTTGCCAGAATGTGATTGTCGGAAGGGTGAATGTCATTCGCCATAGACTGAATGTTGGATCCACCGGTAACCGACCCATTGAATTCTAGGGAAGTATTGCCTATGTGGGACCCAGTGTCATTCATGAGGGGCATTGTGTCTATCGTATGGGGTGTCGGTTGGAATAGTTGTGAGCTGTGAGGATCCTCATCCACTCGGGATCGTTTGCGAAGGGAGTCCCTGTTTACAAGGCGTGGACTTTCGGCGGTGATTATTGCAGACTTTGGGGCGAGGTTCGGTAGCTTTCGTCCTCCAGGTAAGCAGCTCGGCCCTGCTGTAGGATTCTCGTGATTGTAGCCAGTAGGTTTTCCTTTACCCTTCATGCCTGGTAATTTTACTAAGGAGGCGGAATTGGTGTTATTGTTGTTCATTCTCCTCTCGCAATGTTATTGATATAACTATAATGCGTATAGTAATAAAGTAGGTTCGAAGGTTCTAAAGTGCAACGTTGGCGTTAGATCTAATGTGGGGAGGTCCTTCAATGTTTTGAGTTCATGGGTTGGTAGTATACAACCCATGGAGGATATATCAGTTGGATTTATACCTTCCCCCTCTATTAGTAAAACGGGCCTCATGGTAATTCGAGATTGGTTGCGTGTAATTCGGGATTGTTTGCGCGTAATCGGGATTTGTACCTAGGGGAGGTTACCGATATACTGCGTGATTGGTTGCAGGATAGCTTACCCTGGTTCCACGATCCCCTGTCGGTGCATTTAGACTAACCCTAATAGTCGACACATGAATACTTCACCAGTAGTCGTTCTAGGATTCCTATATCCGTAGTCTCGACACCAATCCTAATCACCCCCGAAATTAAAGTGACCTGCTTCCTCCAAGACCATGTCTGACTGATAGGTAGAGGCTCGATTAAGGTTTAGGTTACCTCAGTTTGTGGCTTGCACTAAATGTTACGTAACTCAAGTTAAGAGGGATTTAGTACGGAGTAATCTGACTTGACTTGGAGATGTGGCAATCGCACTAGTAGCAGCAACCAGACTAGCTGATCTGCTAACTCCTCGCCAGAACGAGATCATACTGGACTCACAAACGGGATACATCCGTAAATAGGTACTATACTTGCTTAGTAAATGTATCCAAAAAACCTATCTAGTCTCAAACTTATCTATATTTTAGCTACGGAGTCGCAGAACAAAAGCCTTTTCCTCCTTCATCGGGTAGCTTGGCGCTAAGCCACTATACATATAAAATTGGAAAGGGGAAAGCTGCGACTCCGTGCCGAAATAAATATGCTCTGCTACTACATACAATCCATCGAAATCTGCCCGGAAATTGCTCTAGTGCTCAGGATTTCAGTCCATAGTTGCTTGAGGTGGTATGGTACCAGACTAGATATAGAAAGCTCCAAGCCCCAACCCATCGCTGTATTTTTCCGCAATTCCATGCACTTTATTCCAGAGTGGGTTGCAAGGGAGTACTTACCTTCTGCGATCTCACTCATGGTCCATCATTAATCTGGTTTTATTATGCAAATCACGTGACTGTCTGAGGAGCATCTCCAGGTATTGCAACAATGAGGGCAAATGAGTATTCCCTTGGTATTCCCTACTTTGCTGCTGATGGTAGAAGCCAAGCGTGTTAGGTAGATAGCAAGAATACTGACACTTGAGACGAGCGTCAAACTAAGCCGACTTAAGCATCGTGAATGTAACTCCACTTCATTTGCTTGTAGTTCTTTCTCTTTGGGTCTCTGGCGCTCATGCACAGGTGGGTTGCCTTTTTCTCCATTTCCGCTTTTGTTATTATTGTTATTTCCTACTTTCTTTAGGAAACACTTGGAAGGAAATGCCTCATATCATTTTCTATCTGAATATTTACACCATTCGGCGGCATGATTTGGATGCCATTAGTTATACTTTAAGTCTCAAATTGTCTTTTCAGAACAAATAAAAACTTCTATCTCCCGAGTTATAATTCCCTCTGCTTTACTGAGTCGTACATATGTAGCAGGTGCGGAACTCACAAGACCTCGCGCTGCTGTGCAAATTTGTACAAATGTCCATGACAACAGCTTAAATAAACCTGTAAAAGTGATCAAACGATGATTTATGCAGTGGAATTTTGAATGAGAAGAAACTATTCGGATTGGTACTATTGTACATAATGTACACCGCACCGGTAGTCATGTTCTGGGCTAGTTGCAGGGCTTGGACAGTTGGTTCCATGGCAACGGTTGCGGAAGCTGATACCTTTGAAGATCCGGTCTTTTGCAACTACATAGTCCCATGCCACCCTGCGCAATCCCGATGAGCTATAGCCTCGTGCGGCATGCAGGCCCAAAGCTGATGTAATAGTAGTCTGCTTGAGGTGATGGTACAAGTACTTGCCGCTACCTCGAGGTATTGGCTAAGTCTGGTTTCTATATTTTGGGTAGGAGCAAAGAAGGAATGCAAACATAGTTGCGCGTGAGTGTTAGTATATTTGTGCTTACTGCGCCCCTTTACCGTCTTGGCTATTATGTTAACGTTCGCATTCAAGTCGTTAAATGCTGTATCACGGGATCTACTGGCAAAGATCACGAAGACTGAATACCAACATCATTTCTGATGAGCTGTGATAAATTTTCAGCTGCCGGAGGTGGTTCTATGGATGCATGGGCAGGGATATAGATGGTAGATGGAGATTGACCAAGAGTACTTCGGGATTCAAGTTATTCATGCGAGTGGCAGATCTGTGAATCAGACAGCCAAGCTTAACTAGACATAGACCAGGGGGTTGCTGGTTGGCTATTGGCCAAGTTATGAATCCACTGGCTGATCATTTCCATTTGAAATTCCTTATGGGTCTCAGAATCCCTGGAATTTGTCGGGTTGACCAGGGAGGTCATGCCAAAAAAACAGCGATACATTTCAGCCTTGCCTTTGGTGTTTTTACACTTTTATGTGGGGTACGGGTCCGTAAGGAAACTTAAAGAAAGTCCCTAGGTACCTCAGCACCATTTTATTAATGGAGAAGAAAAGTATAAATTCGATTGATATCCTCTATGGTGTGTTTATTCCCGACCCATAAATATAGCATCGGAGGAACAGTCAGGGAAAAGCTACAACTCTGCCACATTAATCGGAGGTCAACGTTGCACTTTAGATCCCTCGAACCCACTTTATCACTATACGCCTCCCCAGCTATACCATTAAGCTTCCAACGAGAAGATGAACAACAACGAGTTATTGGCTGGCATAAAAGGCAAAGGAAAAGCTCCTTCACCCGGACCGAGCCGCGTACCCGGAAGACAAAAGCTGCCAAAGCTTGCCTCAAAGTCTTCATTAATCAACTCCGACAGCCCTCGCTTTGCAGGGAGAGACTCCCTTCGCAAACGAGCTCGAGTGGATGAGGACCCTCTAGGCTCGTTACACTTAATCCAACCGACAAACCCAACGGTGGAAACAACGTCACTCACGAATGGCACTGGGTCCCACACCGACAATAATTTCTTAGGGTTTAATGGGTCGGTTGCCGGTGGATCCAACATTCAGTCTATGATGAACGACGCTCACCCCTCCGACAATCACACGCTGGCAACATCTGTTAATCCTTTGTCCGGTATCCAAAACAAATCACAAATGGAATCATCGTGGTCATCCCACACCCCAAACGCCTTCTTGTGCTGGCCCCCTCCAATGATATCTCAGGCCTCGCCACTCCCTTATCGTGCAGGGTCGGCGCTGAGGGCCTGTGCTGCCTGTGATGCAAGGCTGGTGACACTCCGGAACCACATTAGGGCAATCCCCGATGCTGCAATTGTGATGCAGCTTCTGGAAGATTATTTTGGATTAAGAGATAACTGGCATGGCTGTCAACAGGGGTTTGGAGGGTTGGACGGTTAAGGGATGATGAACCTTTGCCTGTGGTATAATTCGATATATCGCATGAAACAAAGCTTGGCCGATGCGAGCAGAGCCGGAAGGGTGTTACGTTCGGTAGCCTTCATGTTGATGGATAGCTAAGTAGGTTGGATACCAAAGGGGAATGTGGTTTCCTATTTTGTTGATTTATATTCTTTAATTTGTTGATGGAGCCACTCGCTGGCACCGGTACGCATACTCAGGCTGTTGTGTGTCTATATTCTTTATTTAGAGAATACCCTGACACAATCTTGGAAATGTTGTCGTTCTCATCCGTCTGCATCACTCTCTCCCTCTCCACCGTACTAAGCTAGCTGCACCTCAAATCGGCTAGTCTTATGCACGATGTGCTTTAGGTAGTGTGCATGTCTATATCGGATATCTGGAAGTCTTGGTATTGCTTGGGCCTTATTCGGATGCCCTTTTTTTCTGAACAACTCAAGTTAGCATCAATGGTAGGTAGGTATTTAAAGAAATTAGAACCTCCAGAAGGGAAGATCTACAGCCGCATGAAGGTGAAGGCTGAAAATCCTTGTAGGCGGATGAGTATCTAAATTGCAAGGTATTCAAACCAATCACAATACAAATGAATTCCTAGGAAATTTGTCATGCAATGACGATATCTTCCATCCAATGTTACACTGCCAAAGAATATCATTGAGCAGTCCCTCTTCCAGGTGCTTCCGCCTGAGTTGGTATGCCATCACGTTCGGCCTAGCTATGTCTCGCTTGTATGCAAGCTCAGCCAGTATCAAACTTGGTCCCGCATATCAGCTGCGATACTTCATTTCCTTGGTTTTGACGATCATCTAGCCTGAATGGTAGTCTCATCTCAATCTCATCCAAATCCCTTGTTACTTTATTCCTACCTCGCGGTGTTTGTGGTGCGTATCGCTGGGTCTGAGGGTAGAGGGGCACTAGTCTCTTACAAATATGCTGAGTCAGACCTATCGGCTGATGTCACATTGAGGATGGGGGTGGGTAGTTCATTAGGCGGATATAATGTCCGATAATCTATCTGGCCCTGCAGTACTCGGAGTTAAACCATATATATTGGCCGTATAATCGGACAAGAGCTTTCCCTTGAAGTCAAACCTTGAGTACTACTAATATAAAAGAACTACCTGGCGGTGAGCACCAGTGCGAATGAAAGCTTTCATCCACAGAATTAAAGACATAGAAACTAGCAAAATAAGAAATCACAATATCCCTTAGCTCCCCAACCTACTTGACTATCTATCAACCTGAAAGCTACCGAACCTAACATCCTTCCCAATCTGTTCTCCACTTGCTAGCAAATTATCGAGTGATATGCTGTGCGTTCGAGGGTTGGATTTCGGAGGCAGGAGCGGTCGGCCCGAGAACTCTGCTTCTGGAGGGGAAAGAGTCCTAGTAGAATCCATTTACCATAAGTGAAACCGTGCAACCAGGATAAGAAACATACAGAAGGCAATCAAGACACGTTTCTTCTCGCTACTGCATGTATGTATGGCTCCATACCACAAGGGTCTTGTCATGAGAAGGTTTCCAAAGCCAGACTACCAGAACGAGCCTCGTAGAATGTCCATAGCCTAAGTTGCTGATTGGCTGCGCATTTATGGAACCAAGTGCGACATAAACGAATCCGAGTACTAAATGATATGAGCCTCTCATGGACCTTTGGGGGGCAGTGTGTTTGCCAAACAAGAGTGCACCCCTGCTCATTCTGATGCTTTCGGTGCAATCCCACCTCCCCGTACCTGCTCTAAGTAGATAGCTGTAGCCTGAACCTTCGCCAATCTTTTACCCCTATATATAACGTATGATCTGAATACACACCTACCAAGTTTAGTTGACACCGATGGTGTAATTTTGATATCTTTTCATTTACACATTTTACCTCAAGGGAGTCTAGAGATCTCGTTTCAACTTGAATGGTGATTGAACCTTCCATCTACTGCAACATATACTTGTAAGATCGCCTCCACACAGATCTAGACTTGCTGTAGACGTAGCAAAAAGCCATTGAAAATGTACAAATGCACACATAAGTTCCTGCTAGAAGCAATATTTGGCCTATTGGGGTAGTAGAGGGGGTGGGGGGCGGCGGTAATTGGGGAGGGTCGTTGGGGGCAGTGATCTTTCATGAGGGGACATATTGGTGCTATTGGAAGCCTCTCCGTGGTGGTTGAGAATACTGAGAATCAGTATTTTGCAGCAGATTGAGAGCAGGAGGTTCAAGGTAGCATAAATCAAGGAAAATTCATGAATTCCTCAAATACACTCATTTTGCAGCAGTAAGTGACTTTTTTGATAGCATACTGTTTCACTATATTGTAGGCTGCTGCTATAAAGGCTGTTTTAATGTGAATATAGATGCTGATATTCGGTCTATGTGGTGGGGTAAAGGGGGGGAGGTGGGTCGACGGGGTGGCCATATCGTAAACTGGAGGTAGTGGCAATTAGGTTGGTTTTGGCAGGGCGTGAGGGCTGCCATGTTGTAGAGCGTAGTTGTTTCCATAGATCTGAGTTTGGCCGGAATGGCCTCTTACCACTCTGCTTGCCTAACATCACAGGATTGCCGGAAATGGCTAGCGTGTTGACCCCGGTCATATTACGGTGGTCGGTCAAATGTAGGTAGCCAATGGTACCAGCTCAGCAGGACACGTTGACAAGTTGGCGTTACAAAAATACCATGTCTCAGGTTTCCGCCGTACGGAGTACCCAAAACTCGGCTGTGCTGTCTCAGTAGTTTGGGGGAGAAACCCGAGACTAGGATAGCCCCCATGCACATAGTATCCCAGTCAGTTTCGAATGTGCTAGAATTAGTTGGATAATCTGACCAATAGCTCCCCTGAAAACTCCCACACTGCAAGCCTGGCACACGCAGAATAAAAAGGTGTGGGAAATGCCTCTGGGGGCCAGATTGTGTGATATTAAAAGCCTCCCCCTTCCGCCTAATTCTCCCTTCCAGAGTCCGACAAAGTACGAGTCAGCGAAAACACAGTTATCGAGATCCCATCCAAGCACCGAACCTACAGATTTACCAAAAAGCAGCACCATGAAGAATAATAAAACAAGGAATCTAGCTCGGGCGGGAGAATATGATTTTCAGAAGCACCTCCATTTCTTCACTCTCTGCAGCTGCTTCATTCTCGATCCAGACCTTTGCGCCGGCACTGTTGAGGTTATTAACTCACCAACACGCGGTGGGAGCGCTGGATATTATTGGGTACGGGGCAGGATCCATCGATATCTGCCTCCAAGTTAGGAGGAAGCAGCCTTCTCATCCATATCGCTCCGGATGCTCCAAATAGCCAACAAGATCGCCCACCCTCCGTCCTACAACGCTTAAACCTTTCACAAATGGGAAACGCAGCATCTTATACGTGTATGGTTATCTTATAACATTGGAGAAAGAGTCAAGAATTACCAGATGGACCCTGCGACAAGCAATCGCAACAGATTTATAAGATCGCCTCGACATTGTGAGAGTGTGGGACATCACCAGGTCGTTCTACGTTTCCATGAATGTTGAGGATGGCAAGTAATCTTGATCCCAAGACTACCGGTACTGCTGTGGGGATTTGGGGGGGTGATTAATATAACACTGTATTATTTGACCATGACCGTGAGTAACCTTGACACATGTGGGTGCATATTTTATATATCGGTATTTGACCGACAGAAAATACCTAACAGAATTAGATCAGGCGCACCTGACTAACCCCCCAATGGATTCGGGGTAGCCAGACTACCAACCTAACAAGGTTATCGACATATTTTCCTAGAAAATTTATAATATCTCTCTCATGTGTTGACAATACCAGTGCTAGCATCTTCAACTCAATCCCTATGTTTACATAGCCATATAGCTCTCACATTCGGTACTATGCTGACATAAACCTCTTCTCACTCGACGTCGATTATTGCTTCAACTTGTCTCAATTGACTGTTGATCGGCATACACGCGCTACGATTATGTCCGACTGTCATTTACGTTCTCATAGCAGCGATTCTAGATCTATCATGGATTCATTTCCTTACAATCACATACCGTCAGATAGAAACCCGAACTTCCGAATCCAGCAAAGTCCGCAGTTCAGAACGCCAAATTTACCCAAGTTACTTTATACCTCCACCTACGTTACGGTATCTGTTCTTATGGATATGTTCTCGTCGGCTGCAGCTTCCAAGCTCGTGTACTCCAACAATATGAAGCTGTATAGGTAGCACGTAGGACACCGTGACGCTGAAGAGTGGACACAATCCTGGGTGCAGGCTTGATACATATATTTAATACTACTTAGATCAATGAGATATCAAATAAATTGAGTATAAAACTTGAGAATATTACGTCAAAGAGCAAATGACTAAAGATTTCAACTGTGATTTAAACCATATGCGTATGTGCCTAAAGTTAATTCATTGGTGGACCAGGTTAGAAAAAGGGGACCTACGGTGTGTTTGGCATTATCCGCCAAACCCTAGGTTAAAGCGGATATGAATACGTCCTTACTTCTTCGAGCTTTGAGTGTATACGACCTGTGCTTCAAAGGCATGGATATCGCTATATATAGGTATCAAGCAATACCTACTCGGAAATAAAGCCGCACTGCATATATATTATTGATCTTATCCATCTAGATAATACTATAGCTAGTACTGTCATTAACAGAATAAATGCGAAGGCAGAGACTTAGGTCAAAATCTCAGGTTTTGAACATCCCAACTTTGAATACCTCTCTTATTCGTTCAAAAGTATCTAAATACCTCAGCCTGCCTACATCCTTTGTTAGAAAGAATAACAATGAGAGAAAACACATGTTATTATACCCAGGATGCCACACGATTGAATAAATAATAACATAGGAAACCTCCCGTCTATGTCCCGAGTAGATCTTTCCCCCGCTATGAATTATAATGCCTAACGTCTAACGCCTACTGCCTTAACAGTCGCTGCCATCACAAACTGAATCTCCTGAAACATATTACCACAAGAATGGCCCTTGATCCTCTGCCAACATCAGTAGCCGAACTGAGGACTCTCTAGCCCGTTCACATAATGTCTATAGAGGATAAGGGCAGCTTATTCTGCCACCCAGGCACGTCCCAGTGGGTTTCCAATCCAAAATAGCTCTTCCAGAGCTGCACTCCCACTGCTTGGTAGTCCCCCCCACCCGGCAACTCTCTCGTGAATCCCCCGACATTTATATCATGTATCGCCGCAAGATTGGTGATCATGAGTGACTTTCCAGACCCATATTCCGCGAGGCCCTTATATAGTCACAATGTATTTCCTCGCTGGAAGGTGCTTCCGAACAAAGCCCGAACACCCCTATGGAAGATGGGGAGCGGTCAAGTGGTCAAGAAGTCAATCCCCACTAGGGATCCTGCCTGTGTTGTGTACACCGCATGATACCACCCTGGTGGTACTAGAAATGTTTCGCCTTGCTTGGCGAACACAACAAGAGGTTATTCAAGGGCAGGGTGAAGACTTTGGTTGGGATTGTAATCAAAGACACCTGCCCAAAGGGATTTATCTGTTGAGATTGAGATTGAGATTTGTTAAGCGTGATGCTGACGATTAGGCGCATGTAGGGGGAGGGCCACGAGAAGAGTTTGAGACAATGCGGTGGTGATGGGTATGAGATAGGACGTAATTGGTCGTTTCAAGGTCACTTGTGGTGGATCTGAAACGGGGACCGTGCTGCAGACGCAAGGCAACCCTAATGATCCCATCGTTGAACCTTAAAGACGCCACCTTCGGAATTTGATGGTTTTCTCATTAGTGTAGGTTTGTGTGGTGGGGTGGGAAACGATATCCGACTCTTCAACGATGGGAGCTTCGAAGATGCTTCGCTGCCCGCTTGCTTGCTTGGGAATTGGATCCGCTTTTGCAGGGTACAATTCTTGACTCGTTTCCGAGAGAAGAGAAAAGGGTATCTTTACTAGACTAGATCTCTCTCGATGCAGTCTCTTTTTGGGATTGTGCAAGGGGCTCAAGCTCTTTTGAGGGGCTAGGAGTCTGTTGCTGGGATTGAGAGAAGTTCTCGGCTACCTTGGTAAGGGTGGTTTCTGCAATGCGTATCCATTCCCCTCTAACCAGATTAAAGAAGGAGACTGGGTCAGGGTGAAGTACGCCCCGAAAGACCAACCTGGATACCACGCTCCCAACGCTCCTACTTCAAAGTTAGCCCCGTACTCCACCTCTATAAAGTCATCCGGAAAGCCTCCCCCTGGGCCTACGAACTCGCTCTCCCTGAAGGCGACCGCACCCATCCGGTCTTCTCCATCACCATGCTCCGTCCAATAAAAACTGACACATGGTATATAGGCTACATGGAATCAAGGGGCCTGTGAATGAATGCTGGAAATAATTGGTGCTAGCTATAAATTGAGGATTAGCAGAGTGCCCCAAGTCAGAGGGGAATACGAATATACAATAGCCATTGCTATACCTACTTAGCAACTACTGGCATGTGGGTACTGAATATGTTGAAAAAAATATATATATAAAAATAAAAATAAAAATTAGCAACTACTACTAGATTCACCGCTAAAGGGGAGGTATTACATAACCTGGAATCTTTATGTAATGTGAAATGTGAAAGCAGACTATATGCTAGAGGATACGATCTCATACTGTACTAATCTAAAGGTGTGTATTGAGGTTAGTAAACTTTTCCTTCGCAAACGTGGTAAAATATTAATTATGATAAAGGTATGTGGGCACCATACTATTGGTTAAGGTGGGTGAGTTCATGAGACCAGTTCAACCCAAGACAATGTGCTTGACCGTTTTAAGCCAGTAGATAGCAACTAGGGTAGTTGACATTTAAATTTGAATTCCAGACCTGCATCCCGTGAGAGGCTCCCCTCTTTGTGCTTTGCTGGAGCCACATACACAGGTAGGCACATGGCTCGTGCTTCTGTCGTGAGTGACTTTCCCTCGGTATCCGAGGTCGCCGGGGGTACCGGATATAGTGCTTGCCAAGATGTTTGTGTCTTTTGGGGTGCAGGTTATTTCTCCTTCAGTGTCTGTGTTGTCGGCTCTATTGTGTCGCTCCGTTTGTTGCCAGCCTTGTCTGGATTGCTGCCTCCGTATATGTGCGTGCTGGGGGGGGTAGTAGAGAAAGGGGCCCCTGCTTGGGGGTTATTAGTTCGGTTGTTACGGCAGCTGCCTCGGCTGCTTCCCGGTGACTTCTTACCACCCAGAAGCTGCATAATCTTCAAGCCCAACTCCGGGTAAATCAAGCAGCTCTATTGCGTGCCACCCTGTCTGGTTCACATCCCCTTTCCTCAAGTCGTTGTCACAATATTATATCGCCCCGGTTCGAACAAACTTCCTTTAGCCATATTATAATTCTTTTTTGTGGTATGTTGGTGATGCTGGTGTTGGTGTTGGTATGCTGTAGCTCCTAGGTGCCCGGTAACTGAGAACTGTGGCTTCCATGGTAGGAGGAAGCAAGAGAGGGTTTGGGGATAGGTCGTGGGATGGGGAGTTGTATGTTAATTGTGGTTTTGTTATGCCGTTGTGTGGGAGGGATAGTTTCTTTCTATTAGTGCTTGTGAAGTGTAAAACATTTTGGTTGGTGCTCCTGTGCCCAACCAGACTACTTACCTAATACTAACTAGTTTCGCTTCGAGCTTAGTTTACTTTGCGCTAGATTAGTTGGTCTGATAAGGCAGAGGTTGGAAAATACTCAAATAGTTCTAGTAATCATCGCGGGAAGTCTAACGTTAACCTACTGATCGATTCGCTCCGAGATTTTCTTTGCGCGACTTGGTTGCGTCATGCCGTGTTAACCGAAAGCCTTTGCTAGTCCTTGCAGCATCGTGGCAGCCTTGTCCACCACACCCCAAGATACTGATGCCTGCCGCTGCAGCTTGCAGTTGCTTCATGCAGTGTAACCACACTTTTGGTAGATCATGGAGGTTCTTACCCTGCTGCTTCCCATGAGGCTAATGCAGCTTGCCCCTGCAGCTGCAGCTTTAATGTAGTGTAACCACACTGCTGTACCGGCACCTGCTTGGTGGATGTTGCATATCTTGGCGGGTATGTACCGGTTGTAACAAGCCGTCAGATCTACTGCATATCATGCATGTGGATTTGTGAAAACGCATAATATCCACCAGGGTGCGACTCGCTTTTGGCGCATTAGCTAGTCTAGTTCCACAATTACAGGGTACCCCTCATTATTTCTGTACGCAATTGGGCTGCCGTAGGCGCTAGATAGCCCTCAGGCAGTCACTCTGATTGGTATCGCTTCCATTGCGTATTAATGTTCTGACCTGGCCAGAAATCGGCTGATTCGCGAATGGGTTGACTTGTCCGCGGATGGGTTGATTCCCGGGCAGGCAACCTGCCCGAGGATATTCCTACGGGGGCTGGCTGGCCTCTCTAGGGATCAGCTTAGTATCCATATGCGGGTCTCAGGTACTTTATCCTTATGAATAATTTTTTACTCTGTATATTGACACTGCACACATGTAATTAGTTTCACTCTACAACTGGCTTCACCTCCTATGAAGTCGTATTTAAACAAAAGATCCGTAACCTACCACTACCAAAACAGCAACGAACAGCAACCTTACTAAATAAAGATGGAAAAATACTTCCTCTACCGCATATGGCAACAATCGGCAGACTCCACACAATTCACAGAGTGAATCAGAGCCACGTCTTCGGGATTGTGAGGAGATACTAGAACTGTCCAACCAAATACTGCTAGAGCTCGGAAGAAAATGCAAAAGCGATATGAACAACAACTTCAGATTGCAATATTTGCAATAGGTGATCTTGTAAATTTGTTCTGATCCATACGTCAATACGGCCCATTCATCAATAGGCCCAGCCCACCCATCAATCTGACGGCCACAATAATATTTTAATATAATTATCTCATATTTGGGACTATTGAGAAATACGGGACTATGGAGCACTACGGATAAATAGAAAAATAGGCTCCTGATTTGAATAATACATTGAATACTCGGGTGCTACGGAAAAGGGCTTGATCTAGTATATTTTATTATATATCTCTGGAGGACTTGGTTTTCTCGTATTTTCATTTATTTCTACATTATATTTTTCTACCTCTGGAGGCCTAGATTTTCTAGTATTTTATGTATTTATATCTTATTTTTTTCTATTTTATCCGTAGTACTCCGTAGTCCCGTATTTCCCAATAGTTCCGTATATATGAGATAATTATATTAATATATTATTGTGGCCGTCAGGTTGATGGGTGGGCTGGGCCCATTGATGAATGGGCCGTATTGACGTTGTTTGAACGTGGCGAGCGGTGAGTCGTGAATCCAGTGAAGGACGTGCTATAAGAGAGAGAGGTAGAAGCTTGTATTGATCTAGCTACTATAATGAAGTGAACTGATGTGATATAAATATACAGAAGTAGCAGGCAATACAGGAGCTATATATACATGAACGAGACATGCAGGTGAATGTGCACATGTGTGCACATGAACGTTCACATGAGTGCACATGGTAGCACATGCAACTCAACGTGAGAGGCTAGGTGAATAGGCTCAAGGCGGGTTGCAAGGTAATGACTGTATAGCTAGGCATGGGCGGAATGACATGCACTGCATTCTAACAGACGTATGGGTCAGAGCACTTATACTCTCATTAGTACTTGTGCACTGGCTTCATTGACAAAGCCTTTAAGAGCTGCAGATTCAATAATACATAGACAAGCCAGCGGCAATATGTTAATTATTGATTAAAATATGGCACATGTTGCCGACATGAGGACAACAGAGAAAAGCAGG
>Ga0307511_10003323_pt1 | contig 16540 bp, 7 predicted proteins | sample 13_EM_MG_FD_200266 | JGI IMG/M metagenome (GOLD analysis project Ga0307511, IMG submission 200266) | Populus trichocarpa ectomycorrhiza microbial communities from riparian zone in the Pacific Northwest, United States - 13_EM | ecosystem: Host-associated > Plants > Roots > Unclassified | place... | reverse complement strand
ACATATAGAAGAGTTAATGCTTCCTTTTAATTGCCTTTTAATTAGGTTGCTTACACACACGCGCATGCATGTGTGGGGTAATATTTATTTTCTAAATTTTTTTTAATTATTCAAACATTATAGTTACTTTTTAATTTTATTCATAAATTTTATAATATAACAATAACAATACCAAATAAATCTTTATAATCAGAATATATTTTGTGATATTTAAAAAAAAATTGATTCGAATCGATTTACAGGACAGCGCGGCAATTTAAACTAGTATCTATGAATTAAGAAGTCGTGGCAAATGTCTCATTATCTTTTTCCACATCTTATCTCCTGTCATCGCAAAACTTTATCGCCCTACTTAAGATAAGAGTGCTATAATGAGCAGGTAAGAAAAGCGTCTAGATTCAATAGGTAGACTTCTTTTACATCGAAACTTGTGGGCTTGACAACCAACAAGTTTGGAAATTGATAGGTGGGATTCTCAACCAACTGTTACTCGCTAAGAAACAAAGGTCGGTGCCAAAAAGATAAATTCACTGCCACTATGGATGCCTCTAATAGGATCTATCTTTAAGAAATTTCATGATGAACTGTGGCGTAGAAATTCGAGCAGCTTTGTCTCTTGCCTTTTGTTTCTGCCCCCGGTCCGTTGGTTGCGTATTCTGGTGGCCCTGGTCTAATTTTAGGAGAAAAAGGGTAAAGCTTCAAAAAATGAGCCTGTCGTGGCTTTGTTTTATGCAGCCCTTTGATAAATCTTGAAGTGAGGCAACTTACGGGGTAGAGTGGTTGTCATATGATACCTAGTTTAAGCATCTCCTCCTCCTCCTACTGAGATCATAATTATCCTAGCAGTAGAAAAGAAAAGTAAAGAAAAAACAGAGAATTAATAATCATTTATTAGGTTAGTGGTCTCAACTGAAAATACCACGACTTCGATTTACTCTTTACTGGGGCTCGTTTGGAAGAAGAATAATTGCCCAATTAAGCATCAAGGTCTCAACATATGGAAGTTTGAGCGCATCACGTTATAGACTGAAGAGGTGATGGATGGAATATATGCAGGCGACGTTGTGTGCCTGTGCTCCACAAAAGCTACACTTGATAACAACTGATCCTTTACATGATTTTCAGACTTTCTTAAACATGCTCGTAGTGTGGGCCATATCAGCTGAGAATTATTCAAAGCATTCACTAGTCAGACACTTATTAATAGTTGTGGGGAACACTACACTCAACAGCTTTCAGTACTCTCCATGAATTATTGCAGTGTAAACCAGCAACAGCTTTCTATAAAAGTTTTATTGAACGAGACCCAAAGGGCGTCCTTCGGTTTTTATTTTCTTGTTCTGGGCAAAAAGTTTGTCACATGGTTACTTTATCTATATAAATAAAGGTCTTGGTTGAATGACTTTTCTGCATCAGATCAGATTTCTCTGTGAACTAGAGCAGCAGGATGCGATCATCAATTCCTAGGTTCAAGATAATCTCAAATGTACAAAAGCTGTTTTTCTTTCGCATGCGATTAATTACTGGAAACAACTCCAATTTCAAATCAGGATTTTCGGAGTCTTTTTTGGTTCTGTATATCTATCTAATCAAGACGAGGTTCGCTTTTGGTCTCTTTTAGAGACACCCAACCCAAGCTCTTCAATAGTCCTCAGAGCTGAGAAAACACTGGTTTTTCCTTGAGCCGAAACATAAGCCCTAATTAAATAGCGGGAATCTTGTAATATGGTGTTTTTCTTCTTAAATTGATGTGCTGTATTGTCACCTTTGTTTGGCCGGTAGAAGACAATATTAGTCCGTTGCTAATGTCAAGAAAATTGACAATATAACAACCTCACATCTTTTGGTATTTGCTTGCTAATAATAACAAGGCCATCCAAAGAAAAATAATACAAGAACTTGAGACCGCAGCAGTACTGTCTCAAGTCTTTAACCTCATTACTTGAGTGATTAGCATCCACTGGTGTGGTGAAAATGATGGGGGTTGATCATACTGGGATTGCTCTGTCCCTTCAAAACCCTGATGATGAAACGTCGAACATTGATTGGAGAATCATATACAGCACCAAATTCCAAGATTTCTCAAGATCTCTTTGTCCCCCCTCCCCAGAATGTTCTTCCCTCCTATATATTATATTAACACAAACTAATCAGGAGGGGAAATCACTGTTCCCATCCACTGTTGTAACAGTATTTTTTTATTTTCATTTTTAAATATTCAATTTATTGAAGACTGTGACTCCTAATTTATTTTTTTTATATTATTTATGGAGTTATCTTAGTTTTATAATTAAGCTCGTAACTTCTATTATGGTTGATTTGGATTTTTTTTTAATTATTTTTTAATTTTATCCATCAATATTGAATTGATTGAGAATTTAACTTCATAGTTTATTTTAGTTTGTTTTCTAGTGAATTATCTCGATCTCATGATATAAGTTTAATAGGTTAACCCAGATTGACTCGAATTATATATTTTCTTGTCATTTTTTTAATTTCATTTTTTTAAATTTTGTTATTCAACATTAGCTTAATTTAAAATTAAGCTTCAAAATATTTTTTTTATTTGTATTTTATGAGATTATCATGGTTTCATAATCTAGGTTATGGATTTTACATGTTAACCTGAGTTGATTCGAGTCGATTCAATGTGTTGTCTCAATATTAAAAAAAAAATGATGTCATCTTGATTTTTTTTAATCGAACTATGTTTTTTTTTTATTGTTCAGGTTGTCTTTAAATTTGTCAAGTCGACCGAGTTACATCAGGTCAATCCTTATAAAGTTTAAAAAATTTTCTTTTTTGAAAACTCATTAACAATGATTGCCTAAATTTTTTTTTAATGTTTTAAAAAATAATAATTCAGCCCACTACATAGCATAGCATGAGTAAATCATCTAGTTAATTTCCTAAAACTAAATGCATAAATCAATGTCATTGATTTCTTTTATTGTTGTTTACATCACTCATGTAATTACTATATATTGAGAGATGCCCTGTGTTTATTATATTTGAATGAAGACAAGCAAGCCTTGTTTTCAAATTTAATCATTGATTCTTATTTTCTTGCAATTGTCAAAGAAAAAAATTGAGCATGACAAAAACCTTAATCTATGGCTTCTCTCTTGCAACCTCAAGAAAATAAGTGTTTTGCCTAACCCTAGCATGGATGATTCTTCATCATCATAATAATAAATAGATAAATAAAAAGAAATATTATAGTTCAATAAATTATCATATTTTCCTTGTTATTCCATCAACCCCAATTTTCCTTTTTTCTTAATATGATATAGATGGAAACACAATAACACATGAAGATAGCAAGCAAGAAAATCAAAATTGATGTTAAAAAGGGTTTTCACACAAAAACTCTAATTCATACTTCATTGCTAAATAATTGTCTATATTATGGTCTGTCTCTTTAAGAAATTTTATAATTTTTTAAATAGGTTAAAAACCGACTCTTACAAGGTAAGAATTCCAAATGATAAATAAAAAAAGAAAACATGACATAAAATTTAAAATTAAGATGAGAGCCCAAAAATAAAAAGAAAAAAAATAAATTAACTCAAATAGCATCTTCGAGGCCTAATCTAAGAGTCTTTCATAGCTTGTCCAATTATAATGAGTTAGGCCCCTAATAGAATTGGACCTGTAAAATCATCTAACAAAATTTAAGCTCAATCCAATGATCAGATCTAAAGTTATGTTTTTTTTAATGTCAAATTGTTGGTGTAGCGTGAACAAACATTTTCTTAGACTTAGCTCTATCTCATTGGTCCATAAATGTGTCTGCTAAGCTTTCTACATGATCCGTTATTGATGGATCTATATCTGACTATTCAGAACTATCAAACTCTTATGACTTGCGTACATTAGGCTTTCCGAGTTGGAGAGAACTTTCTCTCGAGTTCTAGTTATCCATCAAGTATGGAGATAAATGTTGCACATTAAAAACATTATAAGCCTTCAATTGACTTGAAACATAGAGTTTAAAGACATTGTTATTAATCTTCTACAACACCTTACAAGGGCCTATCTTTAACCCTTTTAGTTTGTTATACTCTCCCACAAGAAATCTATTGCGAATAAGTATTTTCCAAACACAGCAACCTACCTCAAAGATACCTTTCTGTGATGAGTTGCAATTTAGGCTTTATATTTGGCATTACTACCCATAATAGCTTGCTTAACCTATTCATGTACCCCTATGTAGATAATTTTCCATACCCTCAGCCTGAGTGCTCAATCGTCCAATACAAAATATATACATTAACTCAAACATACCAAAATGATTCCATCCATACACAATCTCGAATGGGCTAAATTGGGTAATTTGATTTCTAGATTTGTTATATATGAACTCCACTTGTGACAAAGTCAAATCTCATTACTTAGTTTTGTCTTCTACTAAACTTCATAGTAGATTCCTGAGGCTTTAATTTATCATTTCTCTCCATCCATCTATCTAAGGGTGATAACATTCATAAAAAATTAAATAAGTGCCAAGTTTCCCCATAAACCCTTTCTGAAGTTGCATATAAACTTTGTATCTCAATCCAAAATAATAGACATAAGGACTCTTTGCAAGTGAACCACCTCTTAAAGTAAATGTGGGCTATACAGAAAGCATTCATGGTTTTATGATATCTAATAAAATGGCCTATATTAGAAAATATGCCCACAATTATGTAGATCAAACCCATAACCTGTTGGATGAAAGAAAAACCCAATATAAAGTCCATATTGACATCCAACCAAGGGATATTTGGAATAGATAATGGTGTACACAAACCAGAATTAGTTAACTCACCCTTGGACCGCTGATAAATTATACATCTCTTTATAAAGCTTGATACTTGACTTGATAATTTAGGCCAATAATAATTTGATAACACTAGGGCCAAGGTCTTATCATGTCCAAAATGACCCTTATAATGCAACTCATGGATGATATGTTCTCGTAGAAAATAATCTAGGATACACAACTACATATCACAAAACAAGTAACCATTCACATATACAAAATTGCCTCATTTACATCATATATCAACTTAGCATAAATATGCCTAAAAAAAAGGTTCTTAGGTACAACTCTTAGAAGGTATCAAATTTTGCTCTTGTGTATGCGTAGTGCTGAATAGGACAACCTATCTACTAAATGCATCAACAACCTTGTTGAGACTACCAAATTGGTGTTTTAGAAAGAAAGAAAAAGATGAACTCTTATAGAAAAGACACTGACTTGATATGTTGATGACTCAACTTCTATTGCCCATTGATATATTTTAGAGTCTCATGATTAATGATGAGTATGAAATCCTTTTGCACTAGGTAATTCATTTAATATTTCAATGCCTGAACAACAACATAAAATTCCAAGTCATGCATAGAGTAATTCTTCTTTGAGCTTAACAGCTTCTCACTGAAAAATGCTATGAACCTCTCATCATTTCTAAAAACACCTTCAATGCTTAGTCTTAATACATTACGATTCATTTTAAACAACTTATCAAAATCAAGAGTGTTAGTACAAGAGCTTCAATTTTTTCTACTTTACTAACTAAACGTTGGCTTTTGCCTTTTCTATCCATTATAAAGTGTGCCCTTTTAAAATCTCACTAATAAGCATAATTAGAGCATTAAAGTTATAGATGAATCATTTATAGAATGGTGTAAGTTCATAAAAACTCTAGACATTATATATACTTTTTAGAGAAGGCCACTACACAAAATAAAATACTACAAACATGTCTATAAACGATCCCAACACTTTATGCATTAATCTTATGAAAGTACTAGAAGAATTAGACAATCTATACAACATCACTAATCACTCTTACAACCCATGTTGTATCTTGAAGGCTATCTTTCACTTATCCCTTAACTTGATTCTAATATGATGATAGCCGTTTTCAAGGTCAAATTTTAAAAACACCTTAGTTATAACATCCACGATATCATCTAGTCATTATATAAGGTACTTGTACTTCACAATGATTTGATTGATAATTATGTTATCCAGACACATTCATCATGAACCATCTTTCTATAAAATTAAGAGAGTTGGAACTTCATAAGGGCTCATGCTCTTTGTATATACCTATTCTTAGCAACTCTACCACCCAACACTATAATTATTCAGACCTATTAGGGGTTGATCTCATATGTGGTCTATTTAATAGATTGAAACTTAAGATTAGGTTAATTTTATGTCAGATGTCTTTCACTAGGGTAACCTTCGAGGTAATTTTTATGGTATCATATCCTTAAATTCTATCAGAACTCCTTGAATTTCTATAGGATTGTCTTCAACCTCCTCCTACATAACACCACTATCAAGCATTAATGCATAAACCACCATTTCATTATTCATCTCTCTCATAAACTATGATAAAGATAATGATATATGCTTATTCAAATTAGTTTCAATAACTACCCTTTTATTTATAGGTGTTAACACTATACGTTTCCCTTTTATATTGAGGGGGTACATGATATCACATCCATTATGCACAACACCTCTATTATATTATCAATGTCTTCTAAACAATATATGACACATATCCATAGTTATTACTCATGCCAAACACTATCATAATATTTCTTTCCCATAAAAATGACATAAGACATCATTTATCCATGATTATCTCAGTATTTTTGTTCAATCAAGTTAACTTGTAGGGCTGGTTTTTTGTCTTAAGCTGGAGTTTTTTCATTGCTTCTCTGAGCACCATATCTTTTGTTGCTACCTAATTTTTGACCCATGTTTTTGATAAATTTTCAGAAAAAAAAACCAAAAATAGCAAAAATCGCCATCGACGCCGCGCGCGTGACGTGCGACATCTTTATAACTTCCACTTTCAATTATTAGATTGCATACATAGTGTTTAATACTATATATTGAATAGAAGATATTGGTGTGTCGCTAATCTTCACCCAGATCACTCTTAAGAACTAACATACTTTTCTAAATAACTAAGGTTGCACCACCATCTCCATTCAAAATCTTCTCACTACTATCATAATCATCATATACAAGATCAATCATTGTTGTCAAAATCACGAGTTGACTCGTAAAATTGTATGATTTTACGAGTCAATATATATCTAACATGAAAAATTGGACTAAAAAATTAAAAACCGGTAAAATCATACTTAACTCGTGGAAAATCGGTAAACTTAGTTTGAATTTGGCCTTAAAATATTTGCTGACAAGTTTTGTGAGATCGGGCATATCTCTCAAACCATACATCGGATCGAGTTAAAATTTTACAGAACAATACTAGAGACATGAAACAATATTTTGTTAAATTTTAATGTCAAATAAAGTTCAAAAACATATTATTTTATAGGGTCAAATTTACTAAATGAATCTTATCAAATCTGTTGAACTAGACCTTCATGTATTATTTGAGATATATCTAAAGCTACAGGAAAACTTTTGTTGCGATTAAAGTTGTTCTGGAAACTAGACATGTCAATCTTTCAAATCATATATGGTACGCATAGTAATTCATCTAGACAAGAGAGAACGACGTGTTTGAAATCGGGACTAAAATCTACCAAGAATGTGCGAACATTGAAGATTCGGACTACATGGAGGAATTTTAACATGGAGACTTTGTTTTTATTATCTTATTTTATTTATTTATTTAATGTTAAGTAATTATTTTTAATTTGGGATTGTTATGGCACATTAGACATTGTTTATGGGTTTATTTCATTATTGAACTTATGTTAGTTAATTACTAGTTTAGGCCCATTAGATTGCAACCCAAAATGGGTCTATTAGAACTTATTATGATGGGAACAACCAAGTTGTCACCAGGTTATTGTGTACTTCTTACCATTCAGAAATCCTCCTATATTAGGAAGTTTTCTTATTAGACATTTTATTTCTCTATGTCATTAATTTCTTGATTCATATTATATATCTCTCTCATTTTATTTAGATCACTTATTGATTATAATGTTATTGACTCTCTTTTTCAGATTTTAATATAATTTAATTTCTTGGTTGGAATTGTCAATATATAATTAGTTAAAAAAATTATGATTTTATGATTTTACGATCCGATTTAACATTGTATTTTTCGTATCATGTCAAAAAAATATTTTTGACAACCTTGAGAACAACCATTTTTTTAGGCTCTTCTATTAACAAATCCTTGCCTAAATGACTCTCTAGCTTATGATATTTATTAACCGATGCCCTTTCTCATCATATATGTTACACTAAGTTTTAAAAACAAAATTAGAACCATAACCAGAACCTTGACCTGTCATTTGTTGAGTTTACTAAAGGGTTGGTTTGTGTTGAGGAGTGGTCATTCTCTAATTATTATTACATCTTTTTTCTAGTATTTTATTCAACCTAAAATATTTTACTAGCTGCTCTGGTAGTCTCTTGCTTCTCAATTATCAAGGCTCTTTAATAGAATTCCAAAAACATCTATAAAGATTGAAAATATTGCTCAACCTATATAGACTATCGTACACCACTAAGGTATTTGGCCATCAACTCTTCCATTTTAGACAATCATTCCATGCCACTATCTAATAAAATTAGTCAATGTAATCATCACAGACCTACCCCCTTGTCTTAATTGACCTCTTCAACTACTTTTACCAAGTAAAAGCTCACCTCTTCAATTTATTAGCGATTAGTTTGACTGTCATCTATTTAAAGATTTTTTATTATTAAAAAAAATATTGAACTAATCAATGAGCTTTTATGCCTGCAAGGTTCCTACGAAGTTAGGGAACTTTACTTGAAAACCTAAATCTCCATGATACTCTTCCCAACCTAGAGCATATCCCCCCTGTTCTTACCTCTAGAAAATGGTTCTTAATGCTAGTTAAGGTTATATGGCCATTCTTATAATATATATCTTAGGTTCTCGTCTATTTTAACTATTAGGTCAACTCTACAACTCGCCTTTATATTTTTTCTATCACTAACTCTTGAACATCTTTTCCCTAAGAGGAACCTCATCATCCTCTCTTTCTTGAGCACATTCTATGTTGTGATTTATTGTAGACATGGATGTTCAGCAACACCCAACAAGAAAATAACCATTGGGGATTGTTAGGCTTTGACACTAATGACGCTGGTAAAAACACAATAAGCAAGAGAAAAAGAATTGGTGTTAAAAAACATTTTTAAAAAACCCTATTTCATATTTTACTTTTTAATATTTATCTATATTTTAGTCTGTCTATCCAAGAGGATTTATAATTACTTAAAGAGGTTAGAAAATGGTTCTTAAAAGGTATAAGAATCAAAATTCTATATAGAAAAAAAAAACAATTTAAAATCCAGAATTAAGCTAAAAATATGAAAAGAAAAGGAAAAATAATAAAATTTACTCAAATAGCATCTTTTAGGCCTAATTTGATGGTCTTCCAAAGCTAGAACATTATAGTAAGTTGATTCTCCTGTAGATCTGAGTGCGTGTAGTCACATATGAAAAAATGTAAGCCTGATCTAATGATTAGATCTAAATTTATAGTCTTTTATGTCAAATCATTGGTATGGAATAAACAAGCCTCTTTCTGTATGATTAAGTATTTTAAGCCTTTTGTATGAACCACTAGTTGCAAAATTGCAACTAACTATATAAAATTGTATGATTCTTCTGACCCACTTATATCATAATATTTACTAACACCAATATCATAATTATAATACACCAAAAAAATATAAGAACAAATATAAAGTTATGCAGTCATACAGTGTGGGCTTGGCCCAGTCCTTATATTGGACAACAAATTTTTTATTAGGCTTAATGGGTTTTAGCCCAGCCCCTAGATAAACCGAGCTTAACAGGCTTTGGCCTAGCCCCTATACTAGATAACAAATTGTCCAATTAGCCTTGGTGAGCCTAAGCCCAATCCTTAAACTAACAGTAAGTTGTCCAGTTAGACGTGGTGTTTTGTATGTTGTTATGACCTCTATTTTCTATGAGGAATCAACATGGAACCACTTAATTATCTGTTTTAGAAGTCATCATAGCCTATAAAATTTTCACTTGGTATCTCCTATAAAGATTACCTTATTGGTTAGCATCTAAGAATATTCGTCTGATTATCTTTCATTACCCTCACAATCAATTTATTTTATTGGAAAAGCTACGTGGTCTACTTATTCTTTTCATTGGTTAAAAAATGGTCTCCAATGGTAACACAACTTCCCGTCATGATTTTTCTTGTGGGAATGCAGGCCTAATAACCTATTTCTCATCAGGTAAACCACATGATCTCGGTGACTAAGGGTATATAAATACCTTAGAATCACCAACATAAGGGATCTAAATCAACATTTACACAACTTTTCCTCTAAATTTACTCACTTGCTTTTATCCTTTTTAGTTTACCTCTCTTCTCTTTATTTTACTAATTTAAGCATTAGTGAGTCCCCTAACTACATAGAGACTAGTTTTTTAAAAGAATACATAACAACTAAGCCTTGACACCTTCTCCCACAAGCAGTTGTGGAAAGCCTAAATTTAAATTGAAATTTTTTCGACTTTATTAGCAGAGTCATTTGTGGGAACTAAACAATAGTTAGTTCATCCTTAAAAGTTCTTTCCAAGGATGATGACTTAGAAATATCATAATAGGAGAGAGTAACTGACCTCCTCACCACCAGCATATCATATCCTTCTAATCTTTAACAAATCATCCATAAAATAAAAGGTGCTCACAGAAGTTATTCTAGCTATACAAGAACACTTTTAAACTTTTCCACCCTTTCAATAAGTGACACAAAAACTAGCTCCATTATATGCACCACCAAGTGCTTCTTGACAACTCTAATTTTTTGGAGGACCATAACAGAAAAATATACACGAGAACTGTTATACTCCAATGCCGCTCCAACCACGAAGAACATTCTTAAACTATACATTCTAGGTTTGAACTCCAAATATCTAAAAGTAGAGCCTTATAAAGTCCTAGGCGCATAAGTAGCTATTGTCATCAATCTCTCTCTAAACCTCATATGCGTACTCCTAAAAACAATACCTTGATACAAGATGAGATTCGTAACAATATAAGCTTTTGAAAATAAATTTTGCCACCACTATGTGAGAGAATCTCCACTTTGCCATCAGGTATTGCACACTTGTCTTTCCAAATATTGTATATCCATGAAAGCAAACTTAGACAACGAGATGGACTTATAGGCCCAATGGAACACATACAAAATATATGAAATAGATTGGAGCTTGTAACATAAAATAGCGATGTTATGTGTAAAATTCTTCTAACTATATTTCATAGTTTTGCTATAGCATAGTACCATATCTAATAGTCAGGCTTCATCTTTGACTTTTATGATTTATATGTCAAAATCATCTTCCAGCTAAAAAGAACACAATTGAGCTCTTTGTCATCGTACAAAAAAAAAAAGAGAGCACTAGAGTATATCCTTTAAGGTTTAATAAGGAAATGCTCAATATAGAAGGCTTGCTTAAACCTATTGCCACTGAGACCCTGATTAGTGGGTTTTACAACTATATCTTATAGGAATAACTTTACACTCTCCTTAATTAAACTCTCCTAAAAGTTAAAGAGATAATGAAAAACAATATTCGTGTGGAGAAAGCACGTGACTAAGCTAGGATACCCCTAGTTATAGCAATATAAAAAAAAAACCCATCAAGTGCCATCATTCTCTTAATAGCCTTATGGCATCTAAAAAGAACATGAGAAGGTCCATTCATAATTTTCTATTTTTTTTCCAAAATGATGACCACATCTCTAAACATCATACACATGGAAGTATTGGTTTCTATTAAGAAAGGATAATTTATGCAATACTCTTTTCCAATGAAAGGAGATGCAAATAAACACAATTCTACCTTTTTTCAAATAAACAGAGGTTATGACATTGAGGATTATTATAATCTTAAGCAAGAGATAGAAAGGCTAATTACTAAGGTTATCTCTAACAATTTATTAAGAAAGAGACATGACTTGAATAAAGAAGAAAAGAAATTATTTGAAAATTGTACCCGAAATCAACATGATCCTAAGAAAAATGTTTGCAGATTGTGACTCTAGTCATGCTAAGAAAACCTATGCAAATTAGGATTTGGTTGCCTTGTGATTCCTAACTTCATGACATGATTCCATCATCTTTACCCACGAAGATGGAGAGGTAATAATATTTTCCTATAATAATACTATTGTAATCATTGCTTGATAAACCAAAGGTAGAACAAGAATTGGTTATGTGAGAGTAAGCTGAGATTACGTCAGGATCAGGATTTCTGTTAATTACCTCTTCTTCTCCTTATAACTAACTCTAACTGCCTTAGTTGCAGTTATATTAACTGTCATGACAAGCTGTTAGAAAGTGTAATGCTGTCCAAGGAAAATGTCTTGTGTGGTACTTCATAATGGAGGTGTCCTAATCAAAAGATTACCTTCTCTATCCGCGAAAAAGAAATGAGATTCCCTTACCCAGTTATGCGTTAAGCGATTGCCATTCCAGCAGGTACATTATAAAGAAAGAAGATAGATTCCCCTCTCGAAGATCAGTCGGCTATCCAATTCCAGGTTGGCTATCCAGTTTTCGTCCCTTACCCGGTATGTGTTGAAAAATGAAAATCCTTTGGTACACAGCTGTTAGAAAAAACCTCCCTTGGGACAGAAGAACGGGAAATTAGAATCCGGTTCTGTTTTATCGATAAAGGAATTGGATTCTACTACCTTTGATACGTGGGCGATCAAGTCAGATGCCTGCTTCTTTCTGTCGGCCAGTTGTCATGACAGTCTGCATTTGTAACAGACTGTATATATACATGGTGCGTGCATGTATAGCGATATTGAGAAGAAATACAATCAGTAGAAGAGAAGGAATTCTCAAATTCTATCTTGGTATCAGAGCAACAAAGAGAAACTTCTTTATTTTCTTCGATCCAGCCATAGCTTCTGCTTCAAGTCAGTCCTCCTCAACCTCCAGTCCTCTTGAATCTGGGCAAACCACAACAATGGCACTCACTTCATCTTATCAGCAGCTCAACCATGCATTACCAGTAAAACTTGATCTAACCAATTATGTTTTGTGGAAATCTCAAATTGATAATATTGTTTTTGCTAATGGTTTTGAGGACTTTATAGATGGTACCTCTATATGTCCAGAGAAGGAATTAAGTGCAGGTGTAATCAATCCAGCCTTTATTGCTTGGAGGAGACAAGATCGCACAATCCTCAGCTGGATCTACTCGCCTCTCACACTAGTTATCATGGCACAAATCATTGGGCACACTACTTCTCAGTCTGCTTGGAATGCATTGGAGAAAACCTTATCTTCCTCTTCAAGAGCCAGAATAATGCAACTATGGCTTGAACTGCAATCCACAAAGAAAGGATCTCTGTCTATGATAGACTACATTATAAAGGTGAAAGAAGTTGCAGACAGTCTAGTAGCCATTGGAGAACCTGTATCAGAATAAGATCAAGTCATAAATCTACTTGGAGGACTTGGATCTGACTATAATGCAGTAGTAACTGCTATCAACATTAGAGATGATAAAATCTCAGTTGAAACTATTCACAGTATGCTTTTAGCAGTTGAAAATCGACTTGAGCAACAAAGCTCAATAGATCAAATTTCCATAATGACAGCCAATTATACCTCTTCCTCCAATAAAAGGGGTGGTGGAAGGAAATATAATGGCAGTAAAGGGCAAAGCTACACAAGCTACACTCCAAATGCCAGCAATTACAACTACAGAGGTCGTGGTCGTGGGGGCAGATATACACAGAATGGAACACATAATTCAATCAGTTTAGAGAAGCCACAATATCAGTTATGTGGCAAATTTGGCCATACAGCACACGTCTGCTATCACAGATATGATATCTCCTATCAAAACTCTTCAAACAGTGGTACTAACTCTTTGAATATGAATATCAGAAATCAAAACAATATACCTGCTATGGTTGCCTCCTCTAATAATCTTGTAGATGACAATTGGTACCTTGATTCTGGAGCAAGTCATCACCTGACTCAGAATGTGAAGAATCTAACCAACTCTACTCCGTACCCAGGCATAGATAAGGTCACAGTTGGTAATGGTAAGCACTTATCCATTTTCAACACTGGTTCCCATCGTCTAGTCTCTAACTCACGATCATTTCAACTCAGAAAGGTGTTTTATGCTCCATTTATCTCAGCGAACTTGATAAGTGTTGCCAAGTTCTGCTCAGATAATAATGCTTTGATTGAATTTTGATTTAATAGGTTCTCTGTGAAGGATCTGCATATGAAGAAGATATTGGCACGAGGCAGACTTGAGAATGGACTTTACAGGTTTCCAGCACTGAACAACAAGAAAATGGCATATCTTGGCATTAAAGATTTCTTAGCTTTTCATTCTCCAAGCTCTAAATCTACTCATAATAAAATGGAAATATGGCATCACAGACTAGGTCATGCTACCACTGATGTTGTAGTCCAAATATTACAAAACTGTAATGTTTCCTATGAAAAGAATAAAGTTGCTAGTTGCTCCACTATATGTTTTTCCTGTCAACTTGCGAAAAGTCATAGATTGCCCACTCATCTCTCCTCCTCTCGTGCCTCCAAACCTGTTCTTGGATGATTTCTCACGATACATGTGGTTCTACCCTCTACACAGAAAGGACCAAGCTCTTCCAATGTTTAAACAATTCAAACTTCAAGTAGAGAATCAATTTGATGACACAATAAAATATGTGCAGTCTGACAATGGGGGCGAGTTCAAATCCTTCATAACCTTTCTTCAACAGGCTGGTATTGTGCATTATTTTTCCTGCCTTTATAATTCAGCTCAGAATGGGAGAGCTGAGAGAAAGCATAAACATGTTGTAGAGACTGGATTGGCCTTGCTAGCTCATGCTTCTTTGCTAATGAAGTTCTGGCAGTATGCATTTCAATCAACATTCCTCATTAATAGAATGCCAAACAAGATACTCAATAATGATTCACCTTATCTAACCTTTTTTCAGAAAACTCCTGATTACAAATCTCTCAAAGTATTTGGTTGCCTATGTTATCCTTTCATTCGCCCTTATAACAACCATAAACTACAATATCAATTGGTTCAGTGTATATTTCTTGGTTATAACCTCAACAACAAAGGTTATTTGTCCCTTGATTATCTCACTGGACGAGTCTATGTCACACCTCATGTTGTTTTTGATGAAACACAATTCCCTTTCAACAAAAACCTTCATCTACCTCGGACTGATGATGCTTCCTTAGCAAGTTTTCCTCCTGCAATACTATCCTCATCTAGTTGTTTGCCTTACTGCCCTATTGATAAACATACCTCAATGTCCACTGATGTCATTCCCATAAATGCAAATTCTCTTTCTTTGAGTGAATCTGCAACCTCCCCAATCTCTCATTCTTCTCCTGAGTCTATTCATAATGATCAGACTCTTGAGTCAAGTCCAGTTTCACGGATGACAACAAGGTTGATGAGTGGTATAACTAAAAAGAAGATCATTCTTGATCTAACTACTGCGAAGGTATCAGAACCATATACATTCAGTCAAGCTCTAAAAGATCCATATTGGACTCAAACAATGGATCAAGATATTGCAGCTCTTCATCGAAACCACACCTGAGATCTTATTGCCAAGCCTTCTAATGTAAATATCATAGGCTGCAAGTGGGTATACAAATTGAAGCACAAGCCAAATGGGAGTATTGACAAGTATAAAGCTAGACTTGTGGTAAAAGGATATCATCAAACACTTGGCCTTGATTATTTCGAGACATTTAGCCTAGTAGTCAAAGCTACAATTATCCGCATTATACTAACCATTGCTCTTAGTTTTAATTGGGAAGTACGACGACTTGATGTACACAATGTTTTGCTAAATGGTGAGCTCGAGGAACAAGTCTACATGTCCCAACCTCCTGGGTACGTGGACACCAAATTTCCTACCAAAGTTTGTTGATTGAAACAAGCTTTATATGGTTTGAAACAAGCTCCACGAGCTTGGTTTCAAAGGCTCAGTTTTGCCCTTTTACAGTGGGGGTTCATCAACTAGTGGGGGTTCAGCAACTCCAGGACTGACAACTCTATGTTTATATGCTTTGGTGAATCTACAACTTTGATTGTTCTCATCTATATAGATGATATTCTCATCACAGGCAGCACACCTACACAGGTTGCTTCATTCATTGCTAAACTGAATTCTGTGTTTGCATTGCGAGATTTGGGGAGGCTGACCTATTTCCTAGGTATTAAAGTCTCTTACCATGAGGATTCTATACATCTCATCCAAACCAAATATGTCTCCGATTTACTCCACGAGCTTGGTTTCAAAGGCTCAGTTTTGCCCTTTTACAGTAGGGGTTCAGCAAGTCCAGGACTGACAGCTATGTTTCTATGCTTTGGTGAATCTACAACTTTGATTGCTCTCATGTATATAGATGATATCCTCATCATAGACAACTCACCTACACAGGTTGCTTCACTTGTTGCTAAACTGAATTTTGTGTTTGTATTGCGAGATTTAGAGAGGCTGACCT
>Ga0307511_10003322_pt1 | contig 16543 bp, 8 predicted proteins | sample 13_EM_MG_FD_200266 | JGI IMG/M metagenome (GOLD analysis project Ga0307511, IMG submission 200266) | Populus trichocarpa ectomycorrhiza microbial communities from riparian zone in the Pacific Northwest, United States - 13_EM | ecosystem: Host-associated > Plants > Roots > Unclassified | place... | reverse complement strand
GTCTTGTTCGCCGCTTTGAGAATCGACACGACCTGCTCCGCTTCTTCCTTTGGCACGCGGATGTCGTTCTCGCCCTGCAGCACGAGCAGGGGAGCGGTGGTGTTGCGGAGGAACTTGATCGGCGAGGCGTTCTCATAGACGGCGCGGTCCTTCACCGGGTCGCCGAGCAGCGACTTCTCGTACTCCTGCAGCCGAGGATCTTCGTGTTGCAGCATCGTGTACCAATCGACGATGCCGTACTGCTCGACGGCGGCCGCCCAGATGTCGGGCGTCTTGCCGATGGCCATGAGCGTCATGAATCCGCCGTACGATCCGCCGGTGATTCCGATCCGTTTGGCATCGATGTAGCCGGTGGCGGTGAGAAACTTCGCCGCGTAGACCTCGTCCTGAAGATCGCCGCCGCCGAGGTCCTGGAAATTCATCTTCTGGAACGCGAGCCCGTAGCCGGTTGAGCCGCGAACGTTCGGCGCGATCACGGTGTAGCCGCGCGACACGAGAGCGATCACGCTGCGGTTGAAACTGTCGAGAGTCTGGCCGGTAGGTCCGCCGTGCGGAAGGACGATGCCCGGATTCTTTCCATTGCGATCGAGATTGAACGGCACCCACAGAAAAGCGCTGATGATGGTGCCGTCGAAACTCTTGTAGTGGACGAGCTGCGACTGCGGCAGGGGAGTGGCGTCGAGACTGGTGATGGCCGAGCGGGTGAGCTGCGTGGCGCGATCGGTTGCCACGTCGTAAATCCAGAAGTCGTTCGTCTGGGTGCCGCTCTGGTGGCGCAGAATCAGGCGATCACCTTTCGGGCTGAACGTTGATGGACGTCCGATGAACGTGTTGATGCCGACGGGCATGGCCAGTTTTCGCGCCGGTCCGCCGGAAACGCTGGCGACGTACGCATCGTCGCGGCCGTCTTCGTTGACCGAGTAGGTCAGCCACTTGCCGTCAGGCGAGAAATCGCCGGCGTTCGCCTCCCACTTCAGATCGGTGACCCACTTCAGCTTTTGCGAGACGATATCGAGTAGCGCGACGTTGTTGTAGCCGCCCTTCTCGTTCGAGGTTACGAGGAGCGTCTTGTCATCGGGTGAGATTGATTGTGCGGCGATCAGCACCTTGCTGTTCGCGGTGAGATTGGTGGCGCGGCCGCTGGCGAGGTCGATGACGTAGATCTCGCCGATCGTCGAATCGGAGTTCTCGCGGTTGGCGACGAGCCATTTTCCATCGTGACTCCAGGCGACGGGAGTCCACGACCGGTCGGCGGATTTCTCATTCGTGAGATTGCGAACCGACTTCGATGCGACGTCGATCACTGCCACGTCGGTCGTTGCCGCGCTGACCTGCTTCAAGCCGACGGCCAGCGTTGTGGAATCGGGCGAGAAGAGAGCGTCGGTCTCGGAGACGCCGGCTGTGTGCGTCAGATTGATTGGTGCGCCGCCGCTCGCCGGCACCAGATAGATGTCGTAGGCCTCCTTGCCGGCGTGATCCTCCTGCCAGCAAATCCAACGGCCATCCGGCGACCAGAGCGAACCGAACTGGCGATCGTCGGAGACGGCGAGCTGCACCGGCCAGCCTCCGCCCGAGGCCATCTTCCAGAGGTTGAGCCGGCCGGTGAGATTCGTGGAGAAGACGAGCTCTTTCCCGTCCGGCGACCAGGCCGGGTCGGTGATGTTGCGGCTGAAGAAGAGATCATCGATCGGAATGGGACGCGCGCCGCCGTTGCGCGGCGACGTGACCGATGCAGAATCGGTGATGGTGCGTTCTTCCGGCGAACGGGCAAAGACGAAGAGGAGGGACGCAAGGGCGACCGCGGGCACGGCAATCTTTCGCATCCGCGGATCATAAAAGCAAAACGCCCGGGACTGGCCCGGGCGTTTGGACTTCGATTCGGACGATTTTCAGCGGCGGGATGTTGGCTTGGCACCCGGTCCCACGGTCACCGTAGCGGTCTGGCTGTCGACGCTGCCGCAGGGATTCGTGATGCGCACCCAATACGACTGCGTGTCGTTGAGGGCGGACGTCGTGAAGTTCGATGACGTGCCGGAGGCCAGCGGGAAGTTCACGAGCCCGCTCGATCCGGTGAACCACTGATAGGTGAATGGTCCGCTGCCCGATGCTTTGACCGAAAGCAGCGCCGGCCGTCCGGTCGAGACGGTCGTCCCCTTCGGCTGGTCGATCCCAAGGATGAACGGCGGGTCGCAAAGGACCGTGACAAAAACCGAGGCGAAGGCAGTGTTCGTACCGTCGGTGGCCATGATGGTGATCACATGGTCGCCCGCTGCCGTCGTCGGCGTGGTTTGAATGGTCAGGATGTGGTCGCCGGAGCCGGGCGCCAGGACCAGCGGATGGTTCACGGAAACGAGCAGATTATCGGCATCGCTCGTCGCCGTCACCGTGACGTCCTTCGTCGAATCGGATGACGCGAAGGTGGAGAACGGAACGGTCGCTGAGCTGGAGTTGCTCATCACCACCGGTGCCGAACGAACTTCGTCGGAGAGGACAACAGCCAGGCCGGCCGACGGTGTCGGTGTTCCGCCGCCACCACCTCCGCCCCCTCCACCACCACCACCACCCCCTCCGCCGCCACCGCTTCCATCGCCGTTGGTGGTGTCGATGATCGAGATGATCGGAGCCAGGCGTAGGACCGGTGGGAAGTTGCCGCCGCCGTCGTCCCAGAACGAATAGCCGATGACGCTGACTTTCTGTCCGCTCTTGCCATCGCCGCCGCCATGACCGCATGAGGCCAGGAAGGAGGTATGCCACGTATCGCCCCACACGCTGAGCTCGTCGGTAAAGACGGTACGAGCCGCGTCGACGACTTCCTTCATCTTGCCGCTGAGGCATGCTGACGAGGGAAAGAGCCCGGTGATCTGCGGCGCGGTGTTGAAGCCGCCGAACGTGCCGAAATCGACGGTGATGGAGTCGTGGCAGCCGCCTTCGCCGCGGATCTCGAGGTTATCGAGACGGTAGAGGATCCCTTCGCCGGTTACGCGACCCTTGGGGGCGATCTTCGAGGGCCATTTGCTCGAATCGGCCGCGAATTGATACTTGATGGCGGCAAATGCGTTGATGGTGATGCTTCTGGCGGTCGCCGGATCGGCTGGCGTTCCGGTGACTTTGCCGGTCCGTATCAAGCCGCGGTCGCCGGAGCAATCGTCGGTCACGAAGCTGTTCGGGTCTACCTGTCCAAACGCGGACACACCCAAGGTCGCCAGAAGGACTGCGACCGCCCACACCACCGCACGTGATCTCATATATCCTCCGCTTGGAGTCCGGTAATCTTACCATTTGAAGACGCCAGCCCAAACCCACGCCTGGGGCACACAGGCCGAGATGTTTGGTCCGCGCCACGAGTACCGCCTGGGGATAATCACTCGTGAGGTGGACAAATTGCCCCGAGGAGCCCGCGTTCTCGATGCGGCCATCGGCCTTGGGCAGCTTGCCGCCCGGATGCAGCAGCGCGGCTACGACGTTGTGGGGATCGACTATTCGCTCGATGCCGCGTTCCACGTGCGACGCACCCTCGGCATCTCAGTCGTGATCGGCGATTTGACAATGTTGCCGTTCCGTCCAAACGCCTTCCGCGGCGTAACGACGGGGGAGACGCTCGAGCATCTCGACGACGATGCCTCAGCCGTGCGCGAGATCGCTCGCGTCCTAACCCCGGGCGGCACATGCATCGCCACCGTGCCTGCGCTGCAATCGCTCTGGACGACAAGCGATGACTACTACGAGCATCGCCGCCGCTACACACGCGACCAGCTCACGTCACTCTTCCGCGCCGTGTCGATGAAGATCGAAAAGGCAGCCTTCTGGGGATTTCCGATCGTCCTCGTCTACGACACGCTTGTGATCCTGCCGATGAACAAGCGGCGCGCCCGGCGGGCGATCGAGGAGGATGTGGCACTGCGCTCCGTCGCCCGCGCCGGGCGTTCACGGATGCTTGTCAATGCCGTCCGCGCGATCTTCTCGCTTGATCGACTCTTCTCGTTTGTGCCGTTCGGGCCGGGGCTGCTGTTGGTGGCGCGGAAGGATTGAAGTGGCGGCGAGCCGTGTTTATGATGGCGATATGGCGAAGGAGTACACGGTGCGCGCAGATGAGCCCCAGGCGGGACCGGACAAGTCCAAGACCGTTCTCGAGGCATACGACGCTATTCAGAGGCACCGAGCATTCGAGCGTCTTCGTCTGTTGAAGGGCAAGCTCCATCTCGATATCGACGTTGACGAGCTCCGTGGCCGTAATCGCTGATACTTCAGCCCTCGTCGACCACTTGAACGGTCATGGCTCCGAGGCAATGGATGAGGCCATTCGTTCCGAGTCACTGGTCTTGCCGCCAATTGTGATCGCCGAGGTGCTTTCCGGATCGGACGCGAACGCACGGCGGTTGAAGATTGGGGAGGTACTTCGAGGTCTCCCAATGCATGCCGTAGGGCGCCAACATTGGATGGCCGTCGGTGACCTTCGCCGGGAGCTGAAACGACACGGGGTCAATGTGACTATCCCGGACGCTCATGTTGCCCAGTGTGCACTCGATCTGGATGCAGTTATCCTCACGCGTGACAAGATTTTCCGACTGATCGCTGAACACATTCCGCTTCGTCTCGCATGATCTGAGCCGATCCGGTACAGTGACTTACTGACATGAGCCAAAACGAAATTGAAATCGCGAAAGCGACGGCAGTACAGCCGGTTCCGGAGGTCGAAACCGAACAACTCCCCCTGTTTTCCGCCGAGGCGCTTGATGTGGTTCGCAGGGAAGCAGCTCAATGGGAGAAGGCGAAGAAACCGGCCTGGAAGAAAGACTTCACCACCGTCAGCGGAATGGAAGTCAACACCCTGGCTACGCCGGACGACGTCGCTGGTCTCGATTTCGAGCGCGACATCGCTTTTCCCGGACAGTACCCCTACACCCGCGGAATCCATCCCGCCGGCTATCGCGGCAGGCTCTGGACCATGCGCCAGTTCGCCGGCTTCGGAAGCGCCTCACAGACCAACGAGCGCTTCAAATACATGCTCTCGCACGGCCAGACCGGCCTCTCCACCGCCTTTCATCTGCCGACGCTCTACGGCTACGACTCCGATCATCACTACAGCGCCGGCGAAGTCGGCAAATGCGGTGCGGCCATCGACACGCTGGCGGACATGGAAACGCTGTTCGATGGAATCGACTTGGAGAAGGTCACTGTCTCCATGACCATCAACTCCACCGCCCCGATCGCCCTGGCCATGTATCTCGTCGTGGCGGAGAAGCAGGGGGCGGACTGGAAGAAGATCTCCGGCACCCTGCAGAACGACATCCTCAAGGAGTACATCGCCCAGAAGGAGTACATCTTCCCGCCGCGTCCTTCGATGCGGCTCATCACCGATACGTTCCGCTTCTGCGCCGAGAACGTGCCCAAGTACAACCCGATCTCGATCAGCGGCTATCACATCCGCGAAGCCGGATCGACGGCGCTGCAGGAGCTGGCCTTCACGCTCCGCGACGGGATGGAGTATGTCGAATACGGCATTCGCGCCGGACTCGACATCGACGACTTCGCGCCGCGCCTCTCGTTTTTCTTCAACTCACATAACGATCTGTTCGAAGAAGTGGCCAAGTTCCGCGCCGCCCGCCGCGTGTGGGCCAAGGTGATGCGCGACCGCTACGGCGCCAAGGATCCGCGCTCGTGGACGTTGCGCTTCCACACCCAGACCGCCGGCTGTTCGCTCACCGCGCAGCAGCCCTACAACAACATCGTCCGCGTCACCATCCAGGCGCTGGCGGCGGTGTTCGGCGGCACCCAGTCGCTGCACACGAACTCGCTCGACGAAACGCTGGCTCTGCCGACGGAAGCGGCCGCGCGCATCGCTCTCCGCACGCAGCAGATCATCGCCCACGAGTCCGGCGTCATCAACACGGTCGACCCGCTGGGCGGCTCGTTCTTCATCGAGGAGCTGACCAACAAGATGGAGCAGGGCTGCTTCGACTACATCGCCAAGATCGATGCCTTCGGCGGCATGGTGGAGGCGATCGAAGCAGGTTTCCCGCAACGCGAGATCTGGGACGCCGCCTATCAGTTCCAGCGCTCCGTCGACTCCGGCGAGAAGATCGTGGTCGGCATGAACGCCTTCAAGCTGGAAGTCGAAGAGCCGTACGACGCGCTCTACATTGATGACTCGGTGGCCAGCGAGCAGACCGAGCGGCTGAACCGCGTTCGCGCCGAGCGCGATTCGGCCAAAGTCCAGGACGCGCTGCAGGCGCTTCGCAACGTCGCTGCCGATCCGAACGCCAACACGATGCCGGCCATCATCGAGGCCGTGAAGACATACGCCAGCGTCGGCGAGATCAGCGACGCGCTACGCGACGTCTTCGGCACGTACCAGGAACCGGCGCTGTTCTGAGTACTGTGAAATCGATCGTCATCACCGGAGCCAGTGCCGGAATCGGCGCTGCCATTGCCCGGCGCCTCGGCGCAGAGGGCAACAAAGTGGTACTTGCGGCGCGTCGTCTGGATCTGCTGCAAGAGGTTGCCGCGGAATGCGGTCCTGATGCGATCGCAATCGCTGCCGACGTTACCCGCCGCGACGACATCGAGCGGCTGCGCGATGAGGCCATCAGCGCGTTTGGTTCCGTCGGCGTCTGGATTAACAACGCCGGCCGCGGGATCAGCAAATCGGTCCTCGATCTGACCGACGACGATCTCGACGAGATGATGCTCATCAACGTGAAGGCGGCGCTGTACGGAATGCAGGCCATCGTCCCGCACTTCATCGAGCGCGGCCACGGACATCTGATCAACATCTCTTCCTTCCTCGGGCGCGTGCCGCTCGCAGCGCATCGCTCGGCGTACAACGCGGCCAAGGCGGCACTCAACGCACTGACTGCGAATCTTCGCGCGGACGTGGCCTCGAAGGGCGTGGACGTATCGCTGGTGATGCCCGGCCTCGTCTCGACCGACTTCGCGCGCAACGTGATCGGCACGCCCAGTGCGATTCCGCCGTCATGGACTCCCGGCGCTGCGATGAAGCCACAGACTGCCGAAGATGTCGCAGACGCAGTCGCCGAATTGATCGCTCACCCGCGTGCCGAGGTCTACACCAACCCTGCCAGCCCGGAGATGGCGCGGGCGTACTTTGAGGATATCGCAGCGAAGTAACTGGCGGCGAACCTCCGCGATATGATTCGCGCCCGCAGTTGCAGGAGCCGCATTCATGACCATGACCCCTGAGCAGCGCAAAGCCGATCTTGTGGAGCGGCTTGCTGTCGAAGCGAAAAAGCGCGTCGCCGACGCGCAGGCGGAGAGTGCCGAGGCGTTCGTCCGGCGCTACTTCGCGCTCGTTGCACCCGACGACATCATCTACACCTCCGCGGACACACTTCTCGGCGGAGCGCTTTCGCTTTGGCAGTTCGGCGAAGTGCGCAAGGCCGGCGCGCCGAAAGTCCGGCTCTTCAATCCGAACGCTGAGACAAACGGCTGGGGCCTCGAGCACACCGTCATCGAGATCGTCAACGATGACATGCCCTTCCTCGTCGACTCCGTCAGTGCCGAGGTCAATCGCCTCGGACGCAACATCCACCTCCTGCTCCATCCGGTCGTTCGCGTTCGTCGCGACGCCGGCGGCAAGCGGCTCGAACTGCAGTCGACGCAGGATGCGCAGATCGACGCCATCGTCGAGTCGTACATGCACGTCGAGATCGACCAGGAGACGGATCCCGGTGAGCTGGAATCCATCCGCGGCGCGATCGAGCGCGTGCTGCACGACGTCCGCGCCGCCGTTGCCGACTGGCAGGAAATGCGGCGCAAGCTGCAGGCCGAGGCCAAAGATCTGGCCAACGCCAAATTGCCGATGCCGCAGGAGGAAGTCGCCGAAGCGCGCGCCTTCCTGGAGTGGCTCGACCAGGGCAACTTCATCCTCCTCGGATTCCGGCGCTACGGATTCGAGACGCGCGACGGCAAGGACTACCTGCCGCCCGATCCGAACAGCGGCCTCGGCATTCTTCGCGACATTCGCGCCGAGTCGGCCGCGCGCGGCACCGTGCCGCTGACGCCTGAGATCAGCGAGTACGCTCGTACGCGCGACCTGCTGATCGTCACGAAGGCGAACAGCCGCAGCACCGTTCATCGACCGGTTCCGCTCGATCGCATCGGCATCAAGCGCTATGACGACAAGGGCAATCTGATCGGCGAGGACCGCTTCCTCGGCCTCTTCACCTCGGCCGCGTACAGCCGCAGCGTTCGCGAGATTCCGATGCTGCGCCTCAAAGCGACGCGCACCATCGAGAAGGCCGGCCTCGATCCGCACAGCCACAACGGAAAGGCGCTGGTCGACATCCTCGAAACCTTCCCGCGCGATGAGTTTTTCCAGATCACCGACGCGCAGCTCTACGACATCGCGCGCGGCATTCTTCTCCTGCAGGAACGGCATCGCGTAGCGCTCTTCACGCGCAAGGACGTCTTCGAGCGCTTCATCTCCGGCTACGTGTTCGTGCCGCGCGATCAGAACACGGCCGAATTCCGCGAGAAGGCAAAGCAGATTCTCGAGGAACAGTTCAACGGCCGCGAGACCGCGGTCTACGAACACGTCACCGACGCGCCGCTGGCCCGGATTCTCTTCATCGTCCGGACGCGTCCCGGTCAGATTCCGGAGATCGACGAGAAACGGATCGAAGCGATCCTCTCCGACGCCGCGCGCACCTGGGCGGACCGGCTACTCGACGCGCTTACGCAACACTACGGCGAGGAGCAGGGCATCGACCTGCAGCGGCGCTACAAGAAAGCGTTCTCCGCTGCGTACATGGAGCGCTTCCAGGCCGAGGCGGCCATGTACGACATCCAGCACGTCGAAGAAGTGCTCGCCACCGGCAAACTGGTCGTCGATCTCTATCGGCATCGCAGCGAAGAGCGACAATTCCACTGCAAGATCATTCACTCTGGCGCGCCCGTACCGCTCTCCGACATCATGCCGCGGCTCGAGAACATGGGCCTCAAGGTGCTGGCCGAGGAGCCGTACGAAGTCCATCCGCTCGGCGCGGCCTCGGTGGTGCGCATTCGCGACTTCAGTCTTGCCGCCGAGGGGATGCAGGACGACTTAAGCGCGATCAAACAGAAGTTCCAGGAGACATTCGTCCGCGTCTGGAACGGCGAAGCGCAGAACGACGGCTTCAATCGCCTCGTGCTCACCGCGGAGCTGGAGTGGCACGAAGTGGTCGTGCTGCGCGCCTACAGCAAATACATCCGCCAGATGGGCGTCAACATCAGCGAGCAATTGATCCAGCAAACGCTGGCCACGCACGCTGACGTGGCCCGCCTGCTCATCCAGCTCTTCGAGACGCACTTCGATCCCGCCCTCGGAGCGGCGACGATTCGCGGCACGAGCGCGGCGTCATCGACAGTGACCGGACGCCATCTCGCTGCCGCCAGTATCCGCACTCAGGTCGAAGACGCATTGGAGCGGATCCAGAACCCGGATGAAGATCGCACACTCAGGCTCTATCTCACCCTGATCGAAGCAACGTTGCGGACGAACTACTACCAGCAAAGCGAAAACGGAACGCGCAAGTCCTACCTCTCTTTCAAACTCGATTCGTCATCGATCCGCGAGCTTCCCCTCCCGCGGCCGATGTTCGAGATCTTCGTCTACTCGCCTTCGATGGAAGGTATCCATCTCCGCGCCGGCAAGGTCGCGCGCGGCGGCATTCGCTGGTCCGACCGGCGCGAGGATTTCCGCACCGAGATCCTCGGCCTGATGAAAGCGCAGAACGTCAAGAACGTCGTCATCGTGCCGATGGGATCGAAGGGCGGATTCGTCGTCAAGAATCCTTCCAGCGAACGGGCCGTGTTTCAGAAAGAGGGCGTGGCCGCCTACCAGACGCTGCTGCGCGGCATGCTCGACATCACCGACAACCTGCGCGGTGCCGACGTCGTCCCGCCGCGCGACGTCGTCCGCCGCGATGCCGACGATCCCTATCTCGTCGTCGCCGCCGACAAGGGAACGGCAACGTTCTCCGACATCGCCAACGCCATTTCCGCCGAGTACGGTTTCTGGCTGGGCGATGCCTTTGCCTCGGGTGGCAGCGCCGGTTACGACCACAAGGCCATGGGCATCACCGCGCGGGGCGGATGGGAGGCGGTCAAGCGCCACTTCCGCGAGCTCGGCACCAACATTCAGCGCGAAGAGTTCACCGTCGTCGGCGTCGGCGACATGTCCGGCGACGTTTTCGGCAACGCCATGCTCCTCTCGCCGCACACGAAACTGATCGCTGCCTTCAACCACTCGCACATCTTTCTCGATCCCACTCCCGATCCTGCGGTGGGCCTGGCCGAGCGGCAGAGGATGTTCGATCAGCGTCTCAACTGGAACGGATACAACCCCGAGTTCCTGTCGCCCGGCGGCGCGGTGCTGGAGCGGAGCGCGAAGACGGTCACGGTTTCCGAAGAAGTGATGCGCGCCTTCGATCTCGAAAAGAAGACGCTCGCTCCCGCAGAGTTGATGAAGGCCATCCTTCGCGCCCGCGCCGATCTGCTCTGGTTGGGCGGTATCGGAACGTACGTCAAGTCGAGCGATGAAGATCACGCCGCCGCCCGCGATCGCGCCAACGATGCCATTCGCGTCGACGCCACTGAGCTGCGCGTGAAGGTGGTAGGCGAGGGAGCGAACCTCGGGTTCACGCAGCGCGGCCGCATCGAGTTCACCATGGCCGGCGGTCACATGAACACCGACGCCATCGACAATTCCGCCGGCGTCGATACCTCGGACCACGAAGTCAACATCAAGATCCTGCTCTACGACGCCATCGAGCGCGGCGAGCTGGCCGGCATCGAAGAGCGCAACAAACAGCTTGCCGCAATGACCGATGAAGTCGGCCAGCTCGTGCTCTGCGACAACTACGAGCAGACGCAGGCAATCTCGCTGACGCAGGCTCTTGGCGAATCCGTGCTCGACGAACAGGCTCGCTTCATGCGCGCGCTCGAGCGTACCGGACGCATGGACCGCGCCCTCGAAGGTCTGCCTGATGACGAGACCATCGCGCAGCGGCATACGGCGCACATCGGCCTGACGCGGCCCGAGCTGGCCGTGCTCCTGGCCTACAGCAAGATCGTGCTCTACGCCGATCTGCTGATCAGCGACCTTCCCGACGATCCGCTTCTCGTCGAAGACCTCGTTCTCTACTTCCCGAAGCCGCTGCGCCAGCAGTACCGCGCCACCATCGAGCGCCATCGACTGCGCCGCGAGATCATCGGCACCTACGTCACCAACAACATCATCAATCGCATCCGCCCCACCTACGTCTGGCAGATGACCGAGGAGACCGGCAAGCCAACCGCGGACGTGGCGCGCGCCTTCACCATCATTCGCGAATCGTTCGACCTCCGCTCGCTCTGGTCCGAGATCGAAGCGCAGGACAACGTTCTTCCGGCGCGCGTGCAGGTCGAGATGCTGATCGAAGTGGGCCGTCTCCTCGAGCGGGCCATGCACTGGCTGCTGATCAGCGACTACGAAAAGCTCGACACGGCTCGTTACGTTGGCGAATTCCGTCCGGCCATTGCCGCCATATCCGACAAGTTGAACGACATCCTCCCCGCCGCGCTCCTCGGCGCACTCAAAGCACGGCAGGGCGAGCTGGAGCTGGATGGTGTTCCCGAGGGCGTGGCCTATCGCATCGCCAGCCTCGGCGTGATGGGAGCAGCGCTCGACATCGTCCGCCTCTCGCGCACCGGCCGTCCGGTGGAGGACGTTGCAAAGGTCTACTTCAGCGTCGGCGCCCGTTTCGGACTCGATCGACTGCGCAGCGCCGGCGGGTCGCTCACCGCCGAAACGCCGTGGCAGAAGGCCGCCGTCGCCGCCGTCGTCGATGACCTCTTCAACTACCAGAGCATCCTCGCCTCGCGCGTCCTCACCGAAAGCAACTCGGTCGATGCGTGGCTCGCCTCGCGCCCCCGCGAAGTGGAACGCCTCGATCAGATGATGACCGACTTCCGCGCCGCGCAGAGCCTCGACCTGGCAATGTTGACCGTTGCGTCGCGGCAGTTGCGGGCGCTGGTGGAGAGCTAACCGCGCTCCTCCGCTGACGTCCAACAACTGCCGATGCAATTCGCCTCCGCCCGGTTTCCCGCCGCCATCGAGCGGAGTCGCGTCGTCGGCGACTTCGTGATGACGGAAACGCGCTACGGCGGCGGGGCCGTTCTTCCGACGCATTGGCACGAGCAGGCCTGCATCGTCGTCGTTCTGCAGGGGACCTTCGGCGAACGCTACGGCTCGCGCGATCGTACCGGCGAGCCGGGGATGCTCGTCCTCCGGCCGGAAGGGGAGCCTCACTCCGATTCGTTCGGCGGCGATGGTGGACGATGCCTCAACGTCGAGCTGTCCTCGGAATGGCTGACACGCGTGCGGGCGTGGTCGCCTGCTCTCATGAAGTCGGATTCATTCAGCGGCAATGCGTTCCCGCTCCTCGGGCGCAGGCTTCGCGAGGAGCTCGCCCATCCTGACGACGCTTCACCGCTGGCCGTCGAATCGCTCGTGCTGTCGATTCTCGCGAATGGCGTGCGGGCCTCGAGCCGCTCGGTCGCACAGCCGCCGCCCTGGCTCGTTCGCGCGCGGGAGCTGATTCACGAGGAACGCACGACGCGGATCACACTGAGCCGCATTGCTGCAGCCGTCGGCGTTCATCCGGTCCACCTGGCCGCGAGCTTCCGTCGCTTCTTCGGCCAGACGATGGCTGCATACGTCCGGCAACTGCGCATCGAGCACGCGTGTCGCGCCCTGGCCGGCTCCGACTTGCCGCTTGCCGATGTAGCGCTCTTGGCCGGCTTCTCCGATCAAAGCCACCTCTGCCGGCTCTTCAAGCGCGCCATGCGCACGACGCCGGCCGGATACCGGGCTGCGAACCGCGCACACTAATTCCGTCCCATCGCCCTAAGCGCGTCCTATATCGGTTCTGCCGGCCGGCGTAGCCTCGCCGCATGACACGCCGGATTGCGATTGCGGTTCTCCTGTTCATTGCTGCAACGTCGCGCGCCCAGGACGCGCCGGGCCTCTTCCGATTTCCTGCCGTCACCCGCACGCACATCGCGTTTATCTACGGCGGACAGTTGTGGGTCGCGCCGCGGGACGGTTCGGCCGCCGTGCAACTCACGTCGACGCCGACGCGCAAGTTCGATCCGCGTTTCAGCCCGGATGGCCGGAGCATTGCCTTCAGCGACAACGCAGCCGCGAACATGGTCGACATCTTCACGATCCCGCTGAGCGGCGGAACGGCGACGCGCATCACGCATCTGCCGTCGCATCAGAATTTTTGCCAGTGGACGGCGGACGACAGACTTCTTTTCTACACGAACGCGCTCTCGTTCAACCGCATCGAGATGCAGATCTACACCGTCCCATCGCGCGGCGGGCTGGAGACAAGACTGCCGCTCGCATACGGTTCCGAGGCCGCTATTGATGACCGCGGCGAATGGCTCGCATACACGCCGCAGTGGCCAAACTCGCTGGTCAGCAACTGGAAGCGCTACCGCGGCGGGATGGCGTCCGACATCCGGCTCTACAACCTGCGCACGCATGCGTCGTTGGAGGCAACGTCGTGGAGCGGGACGGATATGCGGCCGATGTGGCACGGCAGGACGCTCTACTACGTCTCCGATGCCGGCCCGGAGCGGCGGCTCAACATCTGGTCGTACAACCTCGGCACGCGCGTCCGGAAACAGGTGACCCGCTTCCGCGACTACGACGTCCGATTTCCGTCGATGGGACCGGACGAGATCATTTTCCAGTACGGCCCGGAGCTCCGGCTGCTCGACCTGCGACGTGGTACGAGCGCGGAGTTGCGCATCGCGATGCCTGCAGCCGAGCCGCTGCGCAGGGACGTCGACGCCAGCCGTTTCATCACCAGGCGACAGCTCGCTCCCGGCGGACGCGCGGTCTTCGCCGAGGCGCGCGGAGATCTGTGGATGGTGCCGGTGGGAAACGGAGTGCCACGCAATCTCACGGCCACGAACGGCGCCTTCGAGCGGGAGGCGGCGCTCAGTCCCGACGGCAAGCGCATCGCCTATTTCTCCGATGCTACCGGCGAGTATCAGCTCTACATCGGCGACGTGGATGGTGCGGTCGCGCCGCGCAAGATCACGAACTTCAGTCGAGGGTTCTGCTATCGGCCGGCCTGGTCTCCTGACGCGCGAAGGCTCGCCTTTGCGGACAACACCGGCGCCATCTTCATCTGCGATGCCGCGAGCGGAATCATCAACTGCATCGACACCGATCCCTGGGCTCAGCAGCCGGAACTGGCCTGGTCGCCCGATTCCGCGTGGCTTGCCTACACCCGCACGAGCAGGAACCGGCTGAGCGCGCTCTGGCGATACGACGTTGCCAGCGGAACGCGGCGCCGTCTCAGCACCGAGCAGTTCAACGTCGCCACGCCGGTCATTGCGCCGGGCGGCCAGCGGCTCTTCTGCATCAGCAACCGCGATTTCACCTCGCCGATGTTCGATTACTTCGGAGCGCGCGTTGCCTACCGGCCGACTGCGGCGCTCATGTCGATGCCAGTGAACGCCGCCGATTCCTCGGACTTCGAGCGCTACGGCGTCCGGATCGCGGTGATGAAGGGCGCGCTCTCCGGTCTCGCCGCGACGAGTGAGGGCGATCCCGTCTACGGCCTTACCGATCTGACCGGCGCCCGGTCCGTACGGCGATACGACCTGCGAGAGAAGCGCGAAGAGATCGTGGCCGAGGGGACTAATGAATTCGATCTCTCTTCCGACGGACAGCACATCCTGGTCGCTCAGGGTGACCATTTCGTCGTCAAGGAGATTGCCAATCCTTCGGCGAAGGAAGCTGCGCTCGTCACGGAGGGGATGACGGCATCCATCGATCTCCGCGCCGAATGGGTCGAGCTCTTCGACGACGCCTGGCGCCTTTTCCGCGACTTCCTCTACGCGCCCCAGCACAAACTTACCGACTGGAACGACGTGCGCCGCCGCTATCGGGCCATGCTCGATCGTTGCGGGTCGCGCGACGACGTCAACTACGTGCTCTCGGAAATGATCGGCGAGAGCAGCACTGGTCACGCTTACCTTAGTTCAGAGGGCGACGCCGGTACGCGGCCTCCCGCCGCTCCGGTTGGTCTTCTCGGTGCCGACTTCGTTCTTGACCGCGGCGCGATTCGTATCGCCCGCATCTACGAGGGCGCGCCCTGGGACGATGGAGCCCGCTCGCCGCTGCGTCAGCCTGGCAACGAGGTTCGCGAAGGGGAGTACCTGCTGGCTGTGAACGGAACACCGATCGATGTCTCGCGCGATCCACGCGCGGCGTTCGCCGGACTCGCCAATAAGCCTGTCACGCTCACCGTCGGATCGAATCCGACGATCGACGCTGCGTCGCGTCAGGTCGTCGTGACTCCGCTCGACAGCGAGAACAACATTCGCTATCGCTACTGGGTCGATGGCAATCGCCGCCATGTCGAGGAGGCCAGCAACGGTCGCATCGGCTACATCCACATTCCCGATTTCAACCTGAACGGCGTCAACGAATTCGTCCGGCAGTACTACGGGCAGGTGGACAAAGACGCGCTCATCATCGATCCGCGCTGGAGTCAGGGTGGATCGATGGGTGGCGTCATCGCCGAGTTTCTCGGGCGGACGCCGCTCAACTACACGGCGGAGCGCTACCACGGCAATGTCTGGCCATCACCGCGGCAGGGAGGGCACTTCGGTCCGAAGTGTCTCCTCGTCAATCACATGGTGGTTTCGGCCGGCGAGAATTTCTCGTACTACTTCCGTAAGTTGCACCTCGGGTCGGTCATCGGCACGCGCACCTGGGGAGGGCTGACCGGCTTGAATGGAAATCCGGCGCTCATCGACGGAGGCTTCGTCAACATCCCTAACGCGCCGTTCTTCGACCGAGGCAACTGGCTGATCGAGAATCACGGCCTGGAGCCGGATCTCGTCGTCGATGACGATCCGGCCCGTCCTTCCGATCGCGATCCGCAACTCGAGGCGGCGATTCGCGCGATGCAGAAGGCGCTGTCGACGCGTCCCTACCTTCCACCTTCGAAGCCGCACTGAAAGTTCATCGCCTACAATGACGCCCGTGTCGTTTGCGGGTAAGCTCCGTTTCGCCGTCAAGTCATTGGTGGGAGGTCGCATGCTGAACGTTGGTGACGAGGCTCCTGACTTCGAAGTGTTGGATCATCACGGGAACAAGGTTGCGCTTCACGATCTCCGCGGGCGCAGAATCGTGCTCTGGTTCTATCCGAAGGCCGATACTCCTGGCTGAACGGCGGAGGGTTCCGGGTTCCGGGACCTCATCGACGAGTACGAAGCGAAGAACACGACGATCCTCGGGGCCAGTTTTGATGACGTCAACGACAACGCCCACTTTGCCGAGAAGTTCAGATTTCCCTTCCCGCTTCTCTGCGATACGGATCGCAAAATCGGGTTGGCGTACGGCGCGGCCAGCTCCCCGTCCGACGAATATGCGAAACGGATCGCGTACGTCATCGACGAAAACGGCCGCATCGCCGAAGCGCACGCAAAGGTGGACGCGAAGAATTACCCGAGGGAGCAGTTGGCGAGGTTGTAG
>Ga0307511_10003321_pt1 | contig 16546 bp, 10 predicted proteins | sample 13_EM_MG_FD_200266 | JGI IMG/M metagenome (GOLD analysis project Ga0307511, IMG submission 200266) | Populus trichocarpa ectomycorrhiza microbial communities from riparian zone in the Pacific Northwest, United States - 13_EM | ecosystem: Host-associated > Plants > Roots > Unclassified | place... | reverse complement strand
AGGAAGTATCATACATGTATTTTTATACATCCCCAAAAATTTGAGCATATTCCGATGGGAAGAGATGTCTAAAACCCTTTTGATCGGTTACCCTGTGATGGTCGCCTTCCCGGTGAGATACTTCTATATACATACTATACCTCGTGTTCGAGATTATGCATCTGTAGGTAGCCACGGCAGTTATATGTTTCCGCAGCTGGCTTTTTGGGGGTTTTTTTAATAAATACGTGAACCGTTTGACGAGGCTGGTCGATCAAGTAACTGGGTCCACTCGCGAACTCAGCCAGGGCATGAAAGGACTTTTGGTATTGAACTTGAACAGCCCATCGATCCACAAGCAAGGACTACAGGAGAGTCATTCTCATACCGTAGACTTAGAATGTCCGATATAAAATATATTTAGTGTAAGAAGGCGTCGACCGCGAATATGAAATTATGGGCACTTGACCTCTAAGATTGACCTCCCGATGACATTCTTATATTGAGATTGAACTGTAGCTAATGTGTTTTCTATGCCTCTTGTACATTCCCGCGAGTGGTATACCCACTATGTCGGTCGTGGTCAATTTATGTAATTACTTAATTTGGTAAATGTCAACGGAGCAAAAGATCTTGCTACACTCAAAACTCCTTATGAAATTTTTTTGGTTTTTTTGACAGGCTCAATCCACATCACATAACCCCCCTTTTTGACCAGTGGTAGACGGCAGACATTGAACAAGAGGGGAATTCCGGAAAACTTGCCTCAAGCCGTTCAAGTGCTGAAATCATGCTGATGACGTTAACAACTCATCATCTTCATTGACTACCTCTTCTGAGAATGATAAATAGAATGAAGAGGAGGATGCAGAGTTTATCTCTACTGTAGAAACCCGTGTAGAAGAAACGTGTCTTGTGCAATAGCAAGAGGGAAGGAATTCGAGATAGTTTCTAATATACAGGGTCCTTATATACAGGGGCCTTATGGCTCGGGCTAGATACGACTTTGTTTCTTACCTACGGGATCTTGGTAAGGCGCAGGACTCGGTACCCTAACATTTCTTAAACATTGATACTTCTTTAATCACAGGTGCTTTCTTATGTGCGGATTTCTACGGTACCTCTAACTGAAGCAGGTTCTAGACTTAGGCAATAGGTAGGTGCTGCTTTACAGTGTTGTGGACAAGTGGTCTGAGACAAGGTGGCACCGCTACAACAGACGTCATGCAGTCTATGCTTTTGCAGTTGGTGATATGTATAGTTAGGGTAGGGTCAAAACCGATAAAACCCAGCTATATGCAAAAGTAATTGCCAAGTACATATGGTGTACTTGGTAGTCTGGTAACCTCTCAGCTCTAGCTGAGCGAGCACAAATCGGACTGTTAGCGGACAATCCGATGATTCCAATCGACTTCGAGATAGATGAATTGCAGTTGCCGGGATCCAGTGGTAACCAAAGGTGGATGCAGTTGTATAGATGTATGTATATAGCTCTATCTAGGTAGACTTTTATATATGCCACTGGGCTCACATGTATAGTATTGAATCATTTAAAAAAAAAATACCTTTATATATCAATTCTCTGATTTGGGCCTCGTGATGAATGAATGAGACTGTGTTGTACTTGTACTGTACACACTACATACTACATGTAATTTAGAATATCGAGAGGTTTCGGCTGTTTTCTAAACATGACGTCTATTCATCACTGATATATATCTATAGTTATATACTTTTCATTCATTCTTCTTTTTTTTTTCCTTGTATTGACCTCTATTGTATTTGCTAGCAGTTGGCCTACGGGGTGAGTAGGTAGGTGCGTGGGTTGGGGGCAAAGGATGTCGTTTATTTTTTATAATGGATAGATCATGGTTGCCCTAGCTAGACACATATATAAATATATGAATTCATGTAGCATTCTAACTTAATCCGAGTACCCATCACAAGATATGGGTAACTTGTATTGTACATACCAGTACATCTAGATTAGAGTAGAGTATCCGGTATATATGTACAGTAGGCTTCCATAATTGCATGCATAGCGATTTGCCGGACCCAAACCTAGTAAGTGCTAACAATTAAACCTAGCGGATGGAGGCCTACCAGCCGGTACTGAAGAAGCTTTTTCTAAGCTCCATCGGGAAATAGAGGCAGCAGGGGGATTAGGAGGGGTAGTGGAGGCAGGGGAGCAGCGGAATGTATGTATTTATATCTATAAATTGTCTCTGTGACTACCGGTATCACTCACTACTAGTACCTTCACATGACCCAGTTCACCTACCTCTATAAACGCATAACCTGTCAATATGCATAAAATTCTCCAGTCCCGAGGGCATGCAATTATAGAGGTATTACCGTATATGTAAGTAGGTTGGCATGGGGTAGGGAGGAGGGTAATCAAGGGTTTTCTTGCACTACAATATTAATTGTAAAATTCTCCCAATTATATACTGATATGAGATAGTGGAGGTTTAGCAACAGTTTAGGTGCAATGGGCTTTAGATACGGAAGTACTAGACCAGGTCTTCCAATGCCCCACCTTCCGCCTGGCGAGAGTCCAGCCACATGGGAAGACCTAGATGACCCAATCTGGGTACAAGAGGGGAAGGGGGAGCCATGGGACGCAGTCGAGAACCGATTCAGCAACATATACAGAGAGATCAGTGGTCGAAGAAGATGAGGCCGCAGTGCTTACTTTTCATTGGTTCCTTCTCACGTACCGTTAGGTAGCTTTTCATTTCGCGATGTTATGTTAGTTAGTTGTTCATTTCCCGATGATTCGTCTATCATGTACATAGCCGCAGCACCCCCAGATTAACTTGGCGGGATCCCGACCGGCCCACCATGGACCCCCACCGGGGCCGCATATGAGTAACTGAGTAGATAAAAAAGAATAGAAATAGGAACTAGACCAAGTCGCTCAAAACGTGAATTCACAAGTTGAGCCTGTGCTTACCTTTGCCCTGCGTGGAGGGCAGGGAGATAATGCTCAATCTGGGATTGGGTAGAGGCCTTTTTAGTTTCTGTACACCATCTCGGGGATGGTCAGGGGCCCAGACCAGGTTGGTGGTTTTACGAATTTCGTTTGTGATATTTATCTCTGTACGGATACCTTGACCCTTGCGTGGGTATGTAACCTTACTATAATCCGAGCCTCAGCCTAACATACCAATACTATCAGTACCATATGCAGCCTCCGGCTCGCCTGTACCATACAATGACAGAAGCCATGCTGCTATTTTTCCTGATACTTTGCACTACCGTGATTTGTTATTCGACTAAAATGATTATTTATATTGCCTGTTACATGCGAAGAGGTGTATATGTGCCTATGGGATATTGTCGCTCGCATGTGGATTGCCGACCAGGACGATTTATGAAAAGAGATGGGTATGGGTGGATTGTTTGCGCGCCTACTCGACATATGTAGTCATATATATATCCATAGATGTTAGCCGATATATTATTGTCCGTACTAATACAGTTGTGGATGTCCACCTCAGGTACATATGGTTATAGATTATATTATTGGTATTTGGGCATGTATGCTTGCTTGTTCACAGGATAGCCTTCGACCGAATTCCAAAAAATTCTTTAAGAAAAGACCTTCGCTGGCAAGCTCTTGGATCTGGTCCCCATTACCAGGGGGATGCCTTCGTTGAGGGGTGGGAGGCGTACGTGATGATGTTTGCGCAATGTGGTAGGTACGTGGGTGAGGTGATTGGTATAGTTGGAAATGGGCACAGACTAAATTAGGGTCGGCGTTCTTGAGAAGGGATCAATGTGATTACTCGTCATGACGAGTCCCATCGCTGCATTCAAAAGCAGTTAATACATCCAGCCTAACCCCTGCTTTGGTAAGGTGACATACCATGCTGTTCCATCTGCGATTCGTCATTGCGGCCAAATACCAGTTTTTACCGGTACCAGTACTACTCACCGGGTAGTGCATCATCACAGGGGTGCATCAGCCCCCACACAATCCCTACCGGACTCTTCTTGGCGGATCAGTGGGTTGTGGAATGAACGGAATCATATCCAGCAAAGTATATAAGCATCGTGAATATGCAGAGATTCATTGACATGTGGTGGGAATGCGTCAGGGGTGTCTAGCGGCGATTTACGGGGGGATCATTCGGTGGACCCTAAATTTATGCAGATGTCGACGTGCACATCTGTACAGGCTGAGTCAATTCAGTGCAAACTTACTCCGGAAATTTAACAGGCTAGCACAAGCAGGTTCCCAGTGCTTCTAGTGGATAAAGGCTCCCAAGTATATTGATGTAAGCTAGGCCTAGCACAGGCAGCCTCATATTATCATATTAGAAACCAAGTTAATACAAGCGAATTCAAGTTAGTTCATATATGTATAAGATAAGTTCATGAAAGCTCCGGCAAGCAGTCTAGTGAGCTCAAGTGAGTTTAAGAAGGCTGGTAATATATCAGACGGCGTGATGCTGATTTAGGGTGCTCCAAACTAAGTCACGGTAGCGTATAGGTGTTTAGGCGGGCCCAGACTTGGTTCCAATGGGTCAGGAAGCCCGGATCACGAGCTGCACCTACTTGGCGTAGAGCTGGTGCAGGCTGGTGCAGCACCCCAGAGTGGCTCAGACTCAGCTGGTCTCAGGCATACCCAGCTGGCCTCAAGCAGATTAAGCTGGGCTCGGCCTTGGAGCCCAGGCTAGGCTTGGTGGGTTCGGAGTGGTCCATACTGGCCTCGGTTACACTATATACAAAGTCCGGAAAAGTGCACCAAGTCCCCATAAACTCCCTGCGCTACGCTGAGGGCCTTATCACTTTCACCCAACTTATAGCCCATCTACAGGTACTGGAATAGCTCATTCGACTCTCAGTTGATATAATTTCTCACGACCCGACCAGTACTGAGGGTCAGTTGCTTGTCGCTTCTATGCCCCTTTCTACTCAATGCCACCGAATGATCCCCCCCTAAATCGCCGCTAGACACCCCTGACGCATTCCCACACATGTCAATGAATCTCTGCATATTCACGATGCTTATATATTTTGCTGGATATGATTCCGTTCATTCCACAACCCAGTGATCCGCCAAGAAGAGTCCGGTAGGGATTGCGTGGGGGCTGATGCACATCCCTGTGATGATGCACTAGGATGGTACCTGCCAAGACGCCAGAAATAAAGTTTGACACATTAAGGTCCACCAATAGGCAGGTACCATGTATGTACACCGCGGCTGATGACAGCGTTTCCGCAGATTCGGGTCTGTGCGCAATTAGTGGATAGATCGAATCATTCGCCTACCGTATCGGCTGAACATTGCAGGTTGTCAGGTCGCTAGGTACCTTCAAACTGACTTGTCCTTTTCTTCCAATCCCCTCTCCTTACTCAAGCACGGGCTACTGTACAGTACATACTTAAACCCCCTCAAAAAAGAACTTTCCATAGTTTTAGTCCATTTGAGGGGACCCCAGTTACTTCGGTAGTCACATTCATATGCTGGTACATAATGAGTATCGCAAGTACAAGGGGAACGTATTTTATCACCACCGACCTGTAAGTATCAAAGAACCTGAGTGAATCCAAGCTTGATAGGTAATCTGTAAATTGCAGATTGAGAAGTAGTCCAGGTGATATGTATCATGATTAGAACAATTGAGAGTCTTTCGGGTTTTAGTGTGATATGGCTGAGACTCAAGAAAGCAGGCAACTTGATACACACTTCCACAAAGCATAAGATAAAACCCGCTCATATTCGAATCCCATATTCCGATCCAACCGATTCCCCATTCCCTATCTCCATTCCCTATCCCCATTCCAGAAATACTTAGGACTCCTTGTGCCCCAATCGAGAGCCAAACCCATAAAACAAATCAAAAGTCAAGTCATAACAATAGTAGGAATAATACAATATAAGTACCGACATGTTAACATAGAGCGGGACAACTGATTTTAAGCAACGTAACAGTAGAGGGTGGATATAAGAATATAAAAATAAAAAAGAATAGAGTAAAATAAGCAGATAATTCCCTGAATACGAGTACTGAATTACTAAAGAAAAAAACGGATAAATCCCTGAATACGAGTACAGAATTGAAACAGGCACTATTATGGTGATCGTTCGAAATCCAAAACAATTACCACTAAAATACCCAGTGAACATCCAGTTGCTTTAGAAGTGGAAGTATAAAGTTGTTTTGCCCTCAAGCATCTCGGCGAATGTACTCCCATGTCGTTGGAGCTACCTTAGGGTCCCAAGCCGTTGTCATTACCACTTCGAACGTTTGCCTTGAGGTTTCCTGGCGAGAGCCACGGATGCATGTTATTATCTTGTTCCAAACCCTCCCCAGGAAAGATTCGGCTGGCGTTTCAGGAGGCCCTTGGGCTAACTGGACTTTGGGTTTAGGGAAAGGGCTACTGCCAGGCACAGGAAGGGGGGCATCATCCAGGTTACGGATGTACGGGGTGTTTGTATCCCTGCCTGACCATTTACGGTTCTGGCTGAGAGCTTCGTCAAGATATCGGAAAAGGTGCACAGCTTGAAGGCCGTAAAGACGGAGGTCGTGACGTGCTTTGGCGCTTTCATTGTCAACGGCTGATGTTGGATTGAGACATTTATCCCAAAGAAAGTATAGAAGCCATAGGAATACACAAACGGTAGGTGTGACTACCATCACAAATACAGACATGGCCGCAACCTCAGTACCTTCGAGGAAGAAGTCGGCTTGTCCCTTGTAAGTGTTATCTTGGGCTACATTGCCAAGGGTATCGTTTGTTGCCTCAAGCCCGGAATACAGGAGTACTGTGTTCCTGACAACTTCGCGAGAATACACAAAACTCATTTGAACAAGCCCTCGGAAGTCGTCTTCAAGGCTAGCTCGGGTTGCGTCTAAGAGTCCGCCCTTAGCGTCATAGTAAGCAATCGATGCGAGCGTCGACAAAGGAAGGTGTCCTAGTAGCTTGCTGAATACCGGTACTCCGAATTCCCGCCCGAACACGACTTCCATAAGGAAAGGTGATAGTGTCGAATTTAAGCCTGAGAGCATCGGCAACTTGTCGACGTGATTCACCGTTTTTCTCTTATATGTATAAGTGTCGTTCTGGGAGCATCGTAGTGGGGGTCGGTAACGTTTGACTCTGTATGCTGAATACATGTCATAGCCCTGCGAAAAGGCAGGGTTTTCTTCTGTCTCATACCACGGGTCCGGTGATGTACTCGGCTGGTGGGATTCTCTCCAGGCAGTGTGAGGGGCAATCATGAATCTGTACTCACCATATTGCTCTAGCAGATTCCGATTTTCGTTGTTGTCGAAAGTGTACATGAACTGAGCAAAAGGGGCGGAGTATTTCTCTCTGTTGATGTAAACCAAAGTGCTATTCTCAGGGCTCGAATCTTCAAAGTATGAGTAGATATCCAGCTCTTCGGTAACATTTATATTTGTGGGACTCGTGAAGCTGTAGGGGTTGATGCCGTCACTTCCGTGGTAGGTAGCACAGGCCCCTTGGACATTATACTCCAACTCCGGTGCATCACGGAGTCCCATTTCGTAGCCGTTGAGAGTATATTGATATGTAAACCGCGCCCCAGTTCCATTTTGACGACTTCCATCAGGCAATAGCGTTCCATTTTCAATGAGTTCTGAGGAGAACTTGATCCTCTCCTTCAGGCGTTCTTCGGCATTTGTCATCCTTGCATTAGCTTGATAAATGGCTGGGGGGATAAAGCCCCTGAATGCGTTGATGTCCTCAGCAGTAACTCCGTTGTTAATACCAGAGCCGTCGGGGACCCTGGGGTAGAACACGGCGCCTGGATTTGCTTGGGCCACATTCGCTATGATTAGTCCCGAACCACCCAAGAAGAACTTAGTGGCAACATCCCCGGTGATGAGAGCAACCGTGAGAAGTAAAAGACCAAAGCTAGCCCAAAAGGCATCCCGGTCGACAGTCCATGCTCCCTGCTTTTTACACCGCAAGAGCGCATTCTGGATGTATCCGAACATGGGTTTTATAGTCCTCGACGGGCTTCCTCCATTATAATAAGCGACAAGGATCGCATGACGGTTCCCCGAGGTACCCAATCTGAAGGTTGTCAGGACGATTGCGGTAGCAAGATCACAAGCAGCCATGAAGATCAAGGTGACAAGAATGGTGTATGCAACAAGCCAGATTGTTGTGTCAGATGATCTCACGGAGACTACTAGAGTCGTGTCTCCTGACTCGTCCGGGAACCACCACCACTTAGTAATGCCGGTGAGGAAGAAGTTCGTGCGCTGGGCATCGTAGAATGCCAGCAAATTCAAATTGGTTTTTGTCATGTTGCGGTGGTGCTGGCTGGGGGTGAACGGTTCCCCAGGGATACTTCAGGTCTCGAATTGCACCCGGAGGAGTTGTGGACTTGAAGTAAGTTTTGTACCTATATTAACTAACTGCATTGGCACGACTAGACAAAATTATGCAAGTTGAACTCACCGAAATCGATTTCAAGAGTTCTGCCAGGATACTAATTGCTGCAAATTTGATATGGTGGAAATGTCGGGTCCTCAGGGACTTCCAGCGGTCGTGGCCAGTTGCAGAACTGAATGAGATACAGTTGAACCTGTTTTATTGAATAGGGCTTGGGCCGTAGTGTCTCATGTGAATTGAGAGACTATGTCGATATATAACCCTGTTTGGGATACGTGTTTGATGTAATAAGAGGGGTTATGCAGATATAGAGGACGCAATTATGGAGGCTTGACTGTATATGGGAGCAGTATTGACTTCACAGCTTCTGGAGATGTAAGCACTGCAGTTCATGGATCGTTGTAGGATAAACGAGGAGATGCTGTGGTCTGAGATGGCTGAATAGTAATAAGCTACCTAGATGTGCTTCCTCCGTCGAGTAAGGGGGCTCTTAAGCTACCAGATAGCTGCCGCATTGCACTCATCTTGGCCACAAGAGCCTCACCTAGACGAAAACTACCTCAACATGGACACAGTAGCTGAGACCTCAGCTGCAGCATATATCAAATCTCATATCATCTTAGCCAGAGCAAGGATTAAATGAGACTGGAGAACTTCGAACCGACGTGGACTTTTGCTTACCACTAGTTAGTCTCAGTGTACAATCACCAGGGTATGAACAAATCATACTTCCTAAGTACTGTACTTCGCAATTGACAATATTTTATGGCAGTTGTATAGGCTGCAGCTCATATATGTGATGTGCACGCAGGACGAGAGCACGGTGCAGAAATGTGCACCCAATGCCTATAGTGGTGTGCTAGCCAGTACCGAGTTGGGCAATCTGTTCTTACTTGACAGGCTCTATTTGCCATGACTTCTCTTGCTTGAGTGGTGATAAGGTTTGTTCAATCCTTGCTTCAGCCCTGAAAAAGAAAAAAATAATAGCTACAACCTATCACCCGACCAGGTTACCGTAGAATTTCGCCTCCAAGAAGGCATTACAATGGTACGAAAGTACTTGTGTATAAGAAACATAAGGGTACTAGGATCCTGCAATTAACCAAACCCTGCAAGCAAGAAACGGAGAATTCTAGGAAACGAAAAACTCGCTGTGTGAGACAGAAGATATGTTTGTACTAACTGAGATACGTTCAAACACAACAGAATTCTGCGCATATAAGAACACCCCGAATATAAGAAACTAAATTTTGGGTAGCCTTTAGTAAGGAAAGCGTTATAGGCCAGATTCTATGGTATTCATTGGTTTTCGCGTGCATATCATGCAAAAGCAGCACCTAAGTTGGTGTTACGGTTGCATAGGCGAATCAATCTAGTAGTAATTAATATCCCAGCTGGAGTTGGCCGCTTCCATCCAGCACGCCGCCCTGTAGTATTGGAGGTTTCCGGTTACCGTAATAATTGGCGAGTAAGAAGGCAGTTTTAACCCCCGGATGGGAGCTGATCATACCATTTTTCTGAAATGAATGATGAATTGCTGCAGCAAGAATACAGTCGAACCTCGATTATTGGATACGCTCCGGGCTATCCAGGTAACAGGGGTCATGTGAGCTGAAGCCTGAAAGTAGCTAAATACAAACCTTGAGCTATAACGAGTAAAGTATAAGGTAATAGCGCTTTGCTTGGTGCCTTGTGTAAAAACAGGACGCTCATATACATTGAACTAGGGGTCTGGAACAGCGGCGTCTTTTCCTCTCCATACTGACAACCTACTCCAAGCCAACTTCCTCTGCGCTGTCTCGATAGATCGAAACTAATGTGAAGGCAAAGTTAGCATTGCCGGGGTGATCCAGCCTTCACGGGCAAATGCACGTGTGACTTGGAATCGTGTTTTCCCGTTGAAGCCTAACTTTGTGTCACGGAGCATCGTTCAACGGAAACAGGGGTCCTTGTCGAAGCTTTGATCCTGTGGGACGAGTAAATAGGAGCCGCATTTGTATGTACTTGCAGATCGACGGTCTGTGCGCGAATTTTGAATGCCGCGGTATGTGTCACAAATTCACATTGGCAACAGCCCGGGTGTCTCATATGTCCCCATACGTGTACTCTATGTACACATGCATGTGGCAACGAGACAAGAACATTGCCAGGACGGTACCGTCGAACCCCGCTTATTGGATACGCCGGGGCGGAGCTGTTTTCCAATATGCGGGGTAACCAGATCACGTGTGCTGGCGCATGAAGGAATTGAAGGACGTTCATACAAAGAGAACAGAAGATCTCTCTGATACGATAGAGTACTTCTTACGTAATTTCCTTGCCAAATATTTCTTGGAACCAGATCTTTCTGGTGCACATACAATATCAGGGAGCTGAAGTCGTTCCGCATTGGGTAATAAGAGCCCTGCACGCTATAATCTGTAAAGTATGTAGCAACCAAAGAGTACTTAGTGTGACAGGGCTGCTAATTCCCCGGAACTGATCGACCCGGACCAGCATTTTTCACGCTAGTGCTAAATCCCTGAAACTCGCTATCCAATAAGCGTGGTACATTTACTGCATAGCACTCTCTGGCCTTGGGCCTGGGACATGGAAATACTCTACTTAGGTATACAAGGGTTGAGTCCAGATCCAATACAAACCTGCAGCCGCAAGTTGGGCTTGCGGGCTTATCCAATAAGCCGGGATATCCAGTAAACGAGGATCCAATCAGCGGGGTTCGACTTGACACTGAGACGTGATATGAGAAAGCCGTGCACCTTGAAAGTGACAATTGGTGTGGTAACAGTACGGTACTATACGTGCACTACTTCCGAGGTGTCTAATCGATCGCGACAATTAACCGCGACACGTACTAGCTGGACTTGATTGCTCGGTAAACCTGGGCAAACGAAGTACGCATGCATATGTATGTAACGCGGGGAGGGGGGCAGGGACCAGACACAAGACCAGAACGTGGCCTGCCCAGGCCTGCGCATGTCTAAGTAAGAAATGAACTCAGCTTGGGGCAAAGTACTTATTTTACCTGCATGCAGGCAGCTCGTGTGATTGAACAACACCCTCCAATGGTTCCCTCGATGAGTTATACGACCATTGTTGTGTTTGAATTCGATGAGATATTTGGTACAGTACCTTCGTACTTTGGTCTCTCTGACACATCTTGAGACTCCGCCTCGTGGGAAGACAAAGCATGCCAGCTGCATGGGGTTCCATTCCAATTGGCAATTGGCAATCCCTCCATACATATGACGGAGTATTGGATGAGGTTCCTATGACTAGGTTCCTCAACTGACACCAGATCTAGCTGTGCTGTCACTACTAGGGGGTAAACAGTACATAGTATATACAGTCGAACCTGTCTAGGTGCATCCGGTCTAAGCGCATATTCGGTAAATCCATCACAGCCCGCTGACGAGTTTTGTGTTAGCGGCAGCTATTTTCAGTCTTATTGCATAACCTCTTCAAATGCATCATAAGGTGTTCTTACAGACGTCATGCACTGAGACAGGTTCGACTATACATATAAAGCTAGAGCCCACTGCCACTCTCCAACTCAAGGGTTGCCTCTAGCATACCGCATCCTTTCGCTCAATTGCTCCCATTGCAATTATCCCCATCTCTCGTTCATATCCCCACCCCCACCCCACATTCGTACGTCATGAGACTTTCCCAGGTCCTTACATTTTTGGTCCTCTTTATCTCACCTGTCTTTGCTCAGGAACTCCTGCCCCGCCTCAACGAACTCGGTCTTGATGGCTTCGCACGGATGTTGGCAGTTGATAACCCCGCACTTCTTGCAGAGCTCTGCAACCGTAATGACATTACCGTGTGGGCACCAGGGAATGATCGTGTAGCCGCCCGACTCGCTGCAGTTAAGAGGCAGAACCGCCAAGGTTCCGGTACCGCTCCAAATGTTTCTTACCCCGCGCCAACGCCGAATAGAAAGCTCCCGGGGCAGAAAAAGAAGAGAGAGGCTATCCCTGCACCCGCGCATCAACTCCCCCCGAGACAGCACCGGAGACCGCCAGGTTATCCCGATACTAATTTCGAGGTTATCCTCACTGCCCTTAATGACTCTTATGGTATGAACCTGGGCCCCGATCAACGCACACCGTTTACAAAGAACTTTGCATCCCCTCTGGATGGGGGTTCTACTACGGCCTCCATCATTGAGGTTGTATCTGGCTTGGGAGATACTCAGTACACCCTCCGAGGACCATTTACGTTCGTCGGCGGAGTGATCTTTGAAGTCAGCGAGTAAGCCTTTCGACTTCCGCAACATAATCTTCTATATCCCATAAATTAACCCTTTTCATAGTTTTTTCACCCTGCCGCGGTCGTTCAAAGCAACCATGGAGTACATGGAGCTTGCCCTGCGGTTCTACAAAATAGTTGTCTCCTCCGGCAAACTCCCCTTCTTCGAAGAGTCAACCGCCGTCACAATATTTGCACCCATCAATGCCAACTGCCCCAATTCAGTTAACCCTGACGACTACATTCTCATTCCCCCATTCCTAGCCTATACTCCAGGCCTGGTTCCAGATGGCACTTATATTACAAGGTCAGGGAAGACCATCAAGGTCACATGGGCGAAGGGTGGAGGGAGGCTCGTGAACGGCAGACGTATAGTAAAGGCGAATGTCCCGATCAAGAACGGCGTTATTCATTTTATTGATGGGGTATGTACATCATGATATTCTTTCGGGATCCATCATAGAAGCTAACATTATTTATAGCCGCTTTTTAAATCCGGAAAATCCTACTACTGAGATCCCCACCAGCACAGACGGGTGCAGGTGTATTAGTTTAGCAGAATTTGCACAAAGTATTATTGGATTTCTGGGCCGGCAAGCTTTTATGTTTCGTTCAGCATTACTCGAACTTGCATTCCTATTATCTTATGTTGGGTTTCGGGTATTGGAAGTTCTAGGGAATTGGGAACAGTATGACTATAGATGACATGCCTTTATGAGCAATCTTGGGAATTGGGGATTGGTGTCGGAATGGAACACATGACAAGTATGTCACTCTGGGTTTGGTCCTAGATTACTAGCACTTCAAAACGAAACTACGTCATACATATGTGATGATCGAGAATAATGTCAATGATATTCTATAGAGACTCGAGTTATTTGCTAGCGCTGTTTCTGTTCACAGACCTCCTGGTAACTGCATTCAGTAAGAGGCATAATATGATTCTCTAAGACTTCAAGCCAGATCTCCTTCCCTAGACCTGATCAGGTTGCGACTAGGCGGACTTTGGTGAGGATATCAACAGATGGAGGCTTGAGTTCAAGGTAGCAAATCTAGCATTCTCAGACGGCGCTAGCAAATAACTCGAGTCTCTACGGTTGGTCCAGATACTAATAAGGCACCTAAACAGGCGAGTATTAACCTCTTAATTTGCTTGTGAGTGTGTGGATTAGAAGATAAACTTCACACAGATTTGTCTGATCCTTTGTCTGACACTGGTATCTCACGACGTTGGATTCTACTGAAGGAATGCCAAGGTCGGGGTCGCCGGGAAGCATGTGCCCCCAAGGCAGCATATGCATGATCGCGGCTGAACCAGTCTATAATTACCATGGGAAGGCCCAGTACATATCGGCAACTTGCAGAGCCTTTAAAAAAACAAAAAAGTGCAGGGCTTTATTGCAGCCAATCGTAGGGCCCAGTGCAAGACATCTTGATTGCCCAAATGTGAAGTCAAACTACATGTTCTGACCGATATGCCAATCACGTCGATTTGTCAATCAGTCAACCAATTGGCCAATGGCGAATGGAAGGCAGGTATGGGAACGTAGACATCGGTACCCGCACACATCCAAAGGTCAGTCTAATGGCTAAGCTACGTTACCTAGGTATCTATGTATCTATCTTGCTAGCTATATAAATGAGCAAACAATCTCCTACATTGACGCATCCAACTCCAACAAGCTGACTGGCTATAGCTGCTCCAGATGCTTATATGGCTACTTTCTGGGGGGAGGGGTGTACCAGTAGTCGCATTTGAACTGTGCTAGCTTATGGCGAGGAACAGCATCCCCAGGGCGTGCCTGGTAGATTTTCTTCTTCCTCGGGGCCGGTCCCTGCCCCTGCTTATATTGCTGCCGCAACTAAATCTGGTTATAGCTGCTTCCACTGGCTATAACGACTTCCGCTGTAGGTACTGCTGTCGCTCGTATTTTATTTACAACATACTATATATAGTAAAGAACCTACATACCCTACAGTCAATTCATATATTGTTGCCCACGTATATTCGTGAATCAGGTGGTACAATTTCGATCGAATTGTAAATAGCGCCCGATTGACAAGTCGAGGAGTACATCAACATCGGGACCCATAGGCTCGATCGGATAGATACGCTAATATTTCTTTTTGTTAATTTTCAAAGTGGATACATTATGCGGTGCATGAGGGTTGCAGGTTCCAATTCCAGTCTACCAGATGATTGGAGCCTGCACGCTGCATGCACTGCAATAATTCATGGGTCCCTAGAGTCAGCCCCAGGCTATGGTTTAGTTAGTGCTGTGGTCTGGAACTGGCAGGTGCGCTGTTATCAATCACCCTCTTTTCATGTGGCGACTCTCTATACATACATGTGGAGCACCAACTTGCAGCGCTAGTCCCAGTGCCCGCTATTTCTGGTGAGACATACAGCAGCGTGATGTAGGTATGAGGCTCCTGACAAGAATATTATTGAATTACCAAGTCTTAACATGTAAAAAATTACTACGGATAATTTAACATTATCGGATTTGTTTATCCATCAGCCTAACTGCCCAACTGTGGCCAATATGAAAGCGAGGTGAAGTAAATACATTTCATAATATATATTCAGTTAGCTAATTATTAATTATATCCTTGATTCGTAAAGACTTTTTGACCGGCCCATTCTCACTTCAGAAGATGGATGTAAGGTACATATCATGTACAGTACATACTTATCTTACCAACCCCTCTTGTCACCAAACCTCTCTTAAGTTATTAGATACGCTTAGGCCAGGAATTCCCAGCCAATACAGGAGGATATCTCTTGAGGAAGGGGCAAACGCATGTATTTCTCGCGCTTAGGGGTCTGGAGTTATCCAATAAAGGAGTGCAACGAGTAAGTGGGTATCCAATATGAAAGGTCCGACTGTACCCGTAGATGTAGGAAGCTTAAGGCTGTAGGTGTTGCTTGAGTCATGGGTGAAATGGAGGTGGGTAGTTATAGGATGAGCTCGATACTAGTGACCAAAACAACCAGCTGGCTTGTTTATATGTACCTTGTGCACCTAATTTCTTCCAGAAAACTAGTCTACCCAGTTACCTAACCAAATTCCAGTTGGCGTTTGCGTGGGGTCAGGAAGGTGTACATCGTTGCTGGAGTACTACGATATGTAAGTAGAACGGCTGGGTTTGTATGTTGGTTCGGTGTTGAGGTACCAGTAGTGGCTGTAGCAAGACTCGAGAGAATCACAGTACCAGTATCAGGAATTACTAGTCTGATTGCACAACTCCTCGTAGAGTGTATTACTGAGTTACAGGTGTTCAGGTTGTAGACTACCAAGCTTATGCGCTTTATTGGTCTTATCAGATTCTTCTGCTCTTCTTCTGCTCTTCTCTTGTAAGAACAATGAAACAACCAGCCACCAAATTGATCCTTTTCCAGACACGTGACGCCAAGATGAATATAGCGACGTTACACAAGAACCAATTGCCTAGGAGGTATCTCATGGTCCCAAGAATCTGATAACAGGTCAATTATCACACCATCACGTAGCATCATAGCCACTGCACCGCACGGAGTCCCTTCCACCGGACCTGATAATTATACCTGAGAATAGGAGTCTAAAATCTGCGGTTCTGTCCTCAAGTGCCTTTAATTATAGTGGCCATATCTTTGAATAACGTATTTGACGATCCGGCGCACTACTGGGATCCGGCGCACTTCCGGATGCATGTATTTAATTGTTAAAAAATCGAATTATAATGCATATAGGCTCAAATTAAAACCAGAGTTTTAGTATATACATAAAAGTCATCTGCAAGTGCCGCCCTAGGGTGAGCATTGCTATATGAGGTGGTGAAAGGTAGAAGGTAGGAATTGGAGTATGTATGGACTAGCAATTGATGTGACGGAATTGTGGCCTCAAAGGACTTGTGGGGCTCAATATACATTGCACTTTAGTGGACACAAGTC
>Ga0307511_10003320_pt1 | contig 16556 bp, 18 predicted proteins | sample 13_EM_MG_FD_200266 | JGI IMG/M metagenome (GOLD analysis project Ga0307511, IMG submission 200266) | Populus trichocarpa ectomycorrhiza microbial communities from riparian zone in the Pacific Northwest, United States - 13_EM | ecosystem: Host-associated > Plants > Roots > Unclassified | place... | reverse complement strand
TAAAAGAACTAGTTTTATTATCTTTATCATCAAATACATACATTTATGAGGTTGTACACATTTGATTATCTCTGACAAGGCACATTGTATATTAATTTGGAAGAATACAATTGGGTTTTTCCTGATGTGAGTGGCTTTTTGATACACGTTGCCGAATCGGTGAACCGTAAACAGAGTCGATCGAACACTAGCAACAACAGGCTGCAACTATGGGGTGATCCACCACACCCGTTGGATGCTCACGGTTCACTAGCACTAGCCACGCCTTCTTCAGTCGGCGTGTGAAAGAAAATGTATAAAGCGGCCACTGTGTGATCAACATCGCTTACCTTCCTATCCTCCGTCCTTCCACTCTGCCTGCCTAGCACATTCCCTCGACTACTCAATTCCTCACCAGGGGGACCATGGCTAAAGTTTACCAGCAGCTGTGGAAGGGTGCGGTTAGTGCAATAGACAAAGCCCAAGCCGCCCAGACCCTTGCCGAAATCTTGACCGAAAAGGATGGCAGGGTTTTTATCTCGCGTCTGGATAGCAAAGGTACGGAGTCGTGTGTTGAGATCTTGGACAACGTAAGTCGCGATCCACATTTGCCCCATTCCCACCACCTCAGGCTGCTCGTCAGGGTATTGTAGGGGATAACCTCAAACCTATCGAGAAGCGGGCTGTCTTCATCAGCTTGAGGAGGCTCGCCGAGCGCCATGGGCTACTGCCAGATCGGATAAGGATAAAAGAAGAGATCGAGGTTTTGGATGAAGTACTTGGCTCGGGCGGATTCGCAGATGTCAGGTCGGGAACGTACGAAGGGCGCCCCGTTGCGGTCAAAATCATGAGGATTTCGGCGGAAAACTTCGTGAGGATAAGAAAGGTGAGTATCAACGCCAGCCACCCTGAACACGGTCTCAACTATCCTATTCCAGCAATTTTACAAGGAAGTCATACTCTGGAGCATACTATCCCATCCAAACGTCTTGGGGCTGGTCGGAGCTCAGGAAGATTTAAAGAAACGGCAGCTCATTACTGTGTCGAAGCGGATGGTGTATGGGAACATCATGAAGTACATCGACGAGAATCACGCGAACAGACTGGAACTGGTCCGTAACTTCGCTCTCCTCACTGCTTCCTTCACTAAATCCAACGGTAGTTGTACGGCGCGGCCCAAGGTTTGAAGTATCTGCATAGTGCAAATCTCACACATGGGGACCTCAAAGGGGTTGGTGTCTCTCTGTTTCACAACCGATCCATTTTTGACATGTAGCAGTCGAATATCCTTGTGTCCAACGACACTCCTCCTCGTGCCTGCCTCGCAGACTTCGATTTCATCACCACAGTCCCCGACCCCGTCCAGAAGTTGTCCACCAGTGCACAAATAGACAGCGGCACGCCGTGGTTCAAGTCCCCGGAACGCCTGGTTCCCGAGGAGTTCGGTAAGAAAGACGCGCTTCCCACGCAGCAGGCGGACATCTACGCATTCGGATTGGTTATCTTCCAGGTATGCGAGCGGGATCGTAGGTATCGGTTGTTCTTATGTATGTCTTCTCTAGGTCCTCACAGGTGAAACCCCGTTCCGTGGTGTGCAGATACCGGCCTTAGGACACTATGTGCTTCGCGGGAAGCGGCCAACCAAACCAGAGAACTCCTCAGCTATTGGGCTCTCCGACTCACTATGGGTATTCACCCAGCGCTGCTGGGATGGTAAGATGGAACTGCGACCAAAGGCCGGGGAAGTTGTGGCGCACCTTGGGGAAGCGGCGGCCGGCTGGAACGGTCTCATGCCACCTTCCTCCCAGGTTAATGGTGTCATTTCCAGCTCCGAGGAAACGTCGGATTCGAAAAATCTCGGTGAGTTCGAATTTGATCCCCCCCCCCCCCCTGGTATTGACGATCGAGCAACGGCACAGGTAGAATCTTCCAACCGTCCCCGAGTGTCACCAAATCACAAGCCATCTCTGGGTTATCCGCCCCGCTGAATGCACCACCCGCCGGTCTAACTGGAGTACCAGGAAAGAAATCGCAGGAAGCTGTTGCCAGGCGGTCACAACCAGATGGGTCACACAACCCTCTTTGTGCAGCCAAGATTTCCCCACACATCGACCAGGACCACAATCTTCCCTTGTTTCAAACCCTCTGGGAGGACCTAAGTTACTACATACGGAAGGTCCTCGGGTTCTTTGGTTGTTGGTGTTGACTTCCCACCCCTATTTCTGTCGTGGTGTTTTCAAGTTTTGTTTTGTTCGCTCCACGACGTATCTATTTGATTTACTCCCTATCCGATTTCGTGTCTCGTTTCCACACTTTCCTTTCCTTTTAGACTCGGATCACCCCGATAGTAGACAATGACTAGCTCGCGGCCGTGCCGCTCACATCTTTCACTTAATGTTCGTTTTCCCAACCACGCGCTGGGATTCGTCTTGTTGTCTCCTTTGTGCTCTTATGGTTATCTTGCCTTATGGTTGAGTTGCTTTATCTCGTCTACCTAGATGATATCCCGCACACTTGCTCCTTCCGGCTCGCAGTTTTATCCCCGACTTCGTATAATGTTTATCGTCTCGCGCATTCTGGTTTTGCGCTATCCCAATCCCTCACTTTCTCCCACTTTTGTACCACGCGCCGATCATGGAACCCGATCCACGGCAGGGCACCGTTGGGGGTGGTATAAGACGTCCATTTTCCCCAGGAGTCCCCTCTGAGACGCGCCGTGGTTGTGCCTTCCCTGTGAGTTCGTTGCATGAGGTTCAAGCGTTTAAATGCCAGAACCGGATCAATTCGCGTGCCAGTGTGCCTGCAATAAAGTTTGGACATAGAGGCGCTCCTCAGATTCAATGTACACAAGAACTAAATCGTACCATGCGTATCCAATGATGCATACTTCTCACTCACCACACGGACACTTCGACTTCCTCCAAAAGAAATTTCCTGCCACTGCGGGCCCACCGGCGCTGCGACGTGACGAAGCCCGAACGCGGTAATCTCAAGGCTCTGGAGAGGTCACGGGCTGGAAGACAAATTGGATGAAGGTACTCGTCACCCGACACCCGAATCACACGGTAGACCTCGCTGGAGCACACAACAAATGACGTCCATCGTACGTACTAAGGCTCGTGGTATCAGAGCGGGTCAACTATCCCTCTCTCCGTTATCTCCGGCAACAAACACTCAATACAGTATTCCGTGTTTTGCCCTTTCTCCCCCCGCCTCTCGCATCCGACCCTCGGGCGAATTGAAAACGCCTCCCAGAATTGAACGAGAAGGTAGTCGAGATCCGACCACCCCCTAGAGGTCGCTTCCCCAAGGGATCGCTTGATATCGGCACCGATATTCCAGAAAGTTAAGTGCGTGGGCAAATAAATCGAGATTTGTCGAAAGTCCCGATGTTCAGGTGTGATGGTTTGGAGTGCCATGGTGATCCATTCGACATTCTGCGATTCGGGACGAAAAGTTGCGTCCCGAAGTTTTGTCGCTTTCGAGAGGTCGAACGAGGTTGGCTCCGTCCCGACTGGGCAACAGGATTAAGTTATTAAGTTATTTTTGCGGATCGGATATGAATGGACGTACGTCGGAAGGTGTAATCGATATCGAGGGATTCGAGGGTATGAGAACACTTCTCCACTAACTCCGTTATCCACCAAAGATCTTCCACGCGACCCCACGAGAGCGCAATGTTTCGGAAATGAAGACCGTTTGGGAGGTCCAGCAGCTGGCCCGCGGGATTTCCGGCCCCTCCAGATATGTGGAAGATAAGGGTCCCAGAGAACACGGGTGACGTCAAAGGGGCGATGGTCTGTGGCCTATGGAGGTTACCACCATGGAACCACGATTCGTTGCTACCATCCAGGGTCAAGTCTTCGAGAAGGGGGGAGGAAAGTATGAGGTCGAATACTTGTGGGAATGGAAAGATGATGGGAGAGATGCGGAGCGATTTGAGGTTGGGTGAGAAGCTGTAGAATGGGGTAAGGGAGACCTCCGAAGCTTTGAGGTACCGACTGTTGTTGTCCACGTCCAAATGTTTTACACCGGAGAAGGCTCGAATCCAACCACCTTCTTCCGCATCTGCCGCCACGACGTGCCGAGCACAACCAACAAACAAGGTGTGAGCTTGACGCGCGGGGGAGTTCGCAATAACCGGGAATGTTTTCTTCCACGACTCGAGGTCACTTGCGGAGCGGAACTTGATATCGGCGAATAGGTGTATTCGGGTGCGCGGAACCCATGATTTGGAGACAAGGCAACACCGCTTGAGCGTCTCTGATTCGTCGTGCAGGAGGTCGATGATGTAGTCGAGTATCTCCGGTGGGAGATGTAGATGTAGATCTGTCATCGTGGCTTGCGGTCAACTGCCAAGTATAGCATCCGCTCCAGCGCTGGCCTTGCCGTGGTCGTCTTGGGCCGTTTCGCGCCCACAATTCCACGCTCATCGACGTCCTGGCCGAGCATCATCAGTTGATCAGTGGTACACTCAGCTCAGACACATACCGAACTGAAACCTGCCCCGAATGTATCCATTTGTGAGCCTGCGCGTTGAGCGTCACGGTTAACCCCGCCAAAAAAAATGGATTCACCACCACCTGCGGGTTTTGGTTTGGATTCGTAGCTTACGCAACGCCGTGTGGCTGTAAGGACCCTTTACTATCTTCGCGTCCTCATGTCGACGAATGTATGGTCAACCCTACCCTGTCGTTAGTGCCAGGGCTGCAAGATTAAGAACCTGACACGAGGAACGAACGAGATGGAAGGGGTCTAGTCTTGTTGCGGAAAGAAGCCAGACAGAAGGGTGGCCAAATATGCGATTCTCACCGCAACCTCCACGATCCCCCGCTCCTCAGTTCTCTTGAACCCACCCTCACACCACTCCCTCAACGGCGATTTGCGAATAACTTAGCAAACGCAAGTCATACCACACAATGTGCGAGGACGAGTAGCCCACCAAAGATGGATATAACAAATCCAAATGGCCCGCCACACGCATACCGCGGAGAAAGAGGTGTGGTGCGTGTGTTGAGAACGCGCCCACCCATGGCTAAACGTTGACCATCTCGTCACAGGATCATTCTCTGTGGTTACGGGCTTTCGCCCAGACACTTACCGCGATAACCCTCGGACCACCTACTCTACCGACTCGTCCAATACATTCACCCACAATGCGAAACGGAACCAAATCCACCAGATCTGCCCGCCGAACCCCCCTTGTTTCCACTGCGTGCACCAAAGGTTTGTGATTCAACATTGAATCCTTCGTAGACGCTGACCAGCTCACATTTTCGCAGTGGTGTCCTTTGCCGGGTTGTTCGGGTAGTAAAGAGCGTCCAACTTTTGTGCGAGTGACGGGGGGAACTGATGTAGGCCTTCACACGGAATTCCGCCTAGCCTCTGCTGAATCCTTATACTGTCTCATTTTTCGTGAGGCGCAGAGCTTTGCCGCCAACAATCTGGCACCCTGATCAGGACATTCGCGCCCCCCTCGACATCCTCCTGGGTTCGACTCCATCAATGTCGTTTAGCCTGGAACAGTCGGTCCCCACCTCAGTTGTCTCCGTCTACCGAGTCTTATCGATCCTCGAAGCACCCGCACTCAAACTTTTCCCGATGCGTGTATAAAGACTCTGTTGATAAACGCTCAAATCACGCGTGGAACTCGGTGAGGTCCTTCAACTCAAGCGCTCTAGGAGGCGTTGCTAGCATTGGGAAGGCCATCTGGCCGCAGGGAAGAAGGGAGCACACAACGAACGACGTCTGTCATATTTACCGAGGCCATACTGTGTTAGACCGGGTCAACTATCCCTCTCTTCGTTATCTCCGGCAACAAAGACCCAATGCAGTATTCCGTGCTTCGTCTATATTGTTCCCCCTCCTTCTCGCATCCTATCCTTGGGCGAACTGAACATGACTCCCAGAATTGGACGAGAAGGTGATCAAGGTCAGACCATCCCCTAGAGGTCGCTTGTCCAATGGATCGCCTGATGTCGACACCGACGCGGAAGGAGGTCAAGAAGGAAGGCAGATAGATGGATATTTGTCGAAGGTCCCGATGATCGGGTGTGATGGTTTTGAGTGCCACGTTGATCCATTCGACCCTCAGCGATCCGAGTCGAAAAACCGTATCACGAAGTTTCGTTGCTTTCGAGAGGTCGAATGAGGCCGACTCCAACTCGACTGGGAACATAATTAAGTTATCAGTGCGGACCAGGTGCAGATGGACGTACGACGGAGGGTGTGGATATCAAGGGACTCGAGGGTATGAGAACATCTTGTCAAGAACTCTGTTATCCACCAAATGTCTTGCACGCGATCACACGAGAGCGCGAGTTTTCGGAAGTGAAGGCCGTTCGGCAGGTCCAGCAATTGGCGTGCAGCACTTCCTGCCCCTCCGAATATATGAAAGTCGAGGGAGCCAGTGAACGCGGGTGATGTCGACGGGACGATTGCCTGTGGCCCATCGGGATCGTCGCCGAGCCACGACTCGTCGTGACCCTTCAGGGCCAAGTCTTCAAGAAGGGGGAAGGAAAAAATGAGGTCGAAAACCTCTGGGAATGGAATGAAGATAGGAGAAATGCGGAGTGACTTGAGGGCGGGTGAGAATCCGTGAAACGGGATGAGGGAGGCCACCGAAAATTTGAGGTACTGATCGCCGTTGTCCAAGTTCAAGCGTTTTACTTCGGAGAAGGCTCGAATCCATCCACCCTCCTCCGCATCTGCGGCAACGACGGACTGAGAACAACCGACGAACAAAGTGTGAGTGTGACGTGCGGGGGAATTTGTAACGTCTGGGAATGTCTTCTTCCACGACTCGAGATCACTTGCGGAATGGAACTCGATATCGGCGAATAGGTGTATTCGGGTGCGCGGAACCCATGATTTAGAAACAAGGCAACACTGTTTGAGCGTCTCTGGTTCGTCGTGCAGGAGGTCGATGGTATAGTCGAGTATCTCCGGTGGAAGTTGTGGATCCGACATCGTGGTTTCGGCCAAAAGGGTAAAGCTTCCGTCTGACACGTCGTGACAGCGCTCGATCTTCGTCCCGCGACTTCCGTAACTTAGGCTTGGCAGGAGAAGCGAATTGCTGGTAGAAGAGGGAGGGAAAACCGGAACAAGTCGGTGATCCCAAACTCTCCCAGGAGACGAGAGAGATAAAAGCCAGGGCACAATCCTCCCAATGATGCCGCCCACCCAGTAACAGTACCACCAGCATAACAATGCTCAAGCTCAAGCTTTTTGCTATCGCTCTCTTCGTCACCATCGCGCACGCCGTCACTCTCGGTCAGTTCCCCAATTCTAGAGTTTGTCGTTGCACGGTAACACCGGCTGACCCGTTGTCCAGACGAGCGTGCTCCCACCTGCAACCCAAAGTGTCCCACCGATTCTTATTGCCAATGCCCACCCGGAGAGCTTGACTCGCTAAAATGTAGTTGCGTGGGCACCGGGGGTCCGTAGGCCAGGATCTGACTTGGACCCCCTTCCCCTTCCCCCCAATATCCACGTCGCTCCATCCAACGATCCATCCTAACATCACATCTCATACGCCCCAGTTCCTTCGCCGCCTACTCAAACGCCCGAGATGGAGGAAATCTATCAGGCAAAATACACATTTTTTGTCCATCTGGACCAAAGCACCGCCCGCTTTTTTTTTTCCCAATCTTTCTTCACAATTTCTGGCCGAACAGTATTACCACCCCTTGGTCCACGAGTCTACATACCAGTTCCATTAGCCAAATCCCGTTCCTGTATACATATCCGAGGCTTTTCTTGTGGCGTACGTTGATATCCAAATATGCGTTGTGACTCCAGACGTGCGGTTTGGAAACGACATCTATGAATCGCGCGCGCCTCTCGATACTGCGGCCGGGACCGTAGTAATCGAGCCGTCGCCATCACGCGGGCCCGCGAGCTCACATCAACCGGAGAAAGCTGAGCCGTGGGAGAGGCCACCCGTACTGGACCCAACCCATCGCGAATTTACTCGGTCGGTGGCTTATCAGTTGGTTAATGGGGTCGTCATAAATCCCTGGAGGGAGGTTTGGTCGGGGGGGGGGGGGGGGTTATGCCACAGAATGCGTACGATTACATCGTAAAAGCCACTCGGTTCGGAAGAAGGCCGGAACGTACAGCGAATGGTGTCTATCATATCCCGTAAAATTAGACCAGGTCAATAAACCCTCTCTTCGTTACCTCTGGCAACAAACACCCTATGCAATATCTCGTGTTTCTATTCCCCCTCTCCGGCGTTCTGCATACAACCTTCAGGCGGATCGAACGCGACTCCAAGAATTGGATGAGAAAGCGGTCGAGGGTCAACCACTGCTCGGAGATCTCCCCTCCAATGGTTTCTTTGACGTTCGCATCGGGGTGAATAAGAGTGAAGCGTGAGGGGGCATGGATCGAGATTTGCTGGAGATCCAGATGTTTGGTGTTGATAGTTTGGAGTGCCGCGGTGACCCACGCGACGGCCGGTGACTGAGGCCGAAAAACCGTGGCTTGGAGCTTTGTCGCTTCCGAAAGGTCGACGGAAACGGGGCCAGAATCACCTGGGATGAAGGTAAGCTAAAGCTCAGCAAAGGACCAGAATGAACGCACAGGGTGGGTTGCAATCGAGATCGATGCATTCGAGAGTGTCAGTGCACCTTGTCATAAACTCTGTTATCCACTGGAGGTCATCCTCTTGGAACCACGAGAGTGCGAGCTTTCGAAAGTGAAGACCGCCGGGCATGTCCAGTAGTCGGCGCGCAGGGTTCCCCATCCCTCTGCGTATGTGAAGTTCAAGGCACCCGGTGAACGCTGGTGAGGACAAAGGAATCGCGGCTTGCTGCCCAGGAATGTCGCCTCCATCACTTGACGACGGACTGAGGCCAAACAAAGCGAAGTCCTCGAGAAGAGGGGAAGAATGAACGAGATTGAAAATCTGTGGGTATGGAAGGAGGAGAAACTGCAAGCGGAGCGACTTGAGGGTCGACGAGAATTTATGGAACGGGGCGAGAGAGATTTTTTTCAAGTCGTCGGTGGTCGGCCGTAAGCTGTTGTCCATCGATAACCAAAACAACCTCAACCGTGCGACGTGGGAGAAGGTTTGAATCAAGTCGACTTCCCGGGCATTTGCCGCCACGATGAGCTGATTGCAGCGAACGAACATGGTGTGGGTGTGATGCGAGGGAGAGTTTGAAGGATCCGGGAAGGCTTTCGTCCACAGCTCGAAGTCCTTCGCGGACTTGAACTCGATTTTGGCGAAGAGGTGTTTTCGGGTGCGCGGAACCCACGATTTAGAGGCAAGGCAACACGCCTTGAGTGCCTCCGGTTCGTCGTGTAGGAAGCCAACGATATGGTCGAGAATTTCTTGCGGGAGGTAGGGCTTTGGCATCGCGGTTTCGGGTAAAAGTGGGAAAAACTCCCGCTTCGGCACCTCGCCCTTTCAATCTCTTCCACCTCGCCCACCACCAGGCCAGGCTCGGTGATATACGATGTTCGTGAGTTGTATGGTGTCAGATTAGCAACTGCGCCTCTCGCTGATACCAAACTAGGAGGGCTACCCCGGATATCGACGCGTTAGTCGCCGGTTGTAATCCCAGATGACACGAAACGTGTCAGTTTTCTTTCGCAAGGCAACGTGTGTTGGGCCGGGGCGCGATTTGAGGTAGAAATAGGATTGGGTCGCGTTTCGCGAGTTTGCATCGGCAGCTGCACCGCGAATGAGGACCGTGTCGGTTGCTGGGCCTATCTGTTGAGTCCCAATTTTTCTTTCTTCGTATGTTGACCCTGATGGTGTACTAGTAGGTTGTTGAAAGCAGCCCGAATTCCTACTCAGCCGGAGAATCCGATAGGAGAGAACCTCGAACGGGATTCATTATCGTGCAAGATACGCCCCAAATGTAGAAGAACCCGTCCCCATAATGAACACTAGACACACGTATCGTGATTGCTGGTACATCCTACTCTGCCCACGCCATCAGAAAGCCTCAATTCTACATCCAACCCAACAACGGAGAAGCAAAACGAACAATCATCTGCTTAACTCGTTCCCAGAGGTACTTGTTCTTACCCCTACGAACCTCGCGCAAGATATACTCGGGAAGATCACGAGGATATTCATCGCTGGCGATGTACCCTTTCCCGGTATCTTGTTTCTTGATTCCAGGGTCCCCCTTTGCCAGGTGGTTCCTCTTGGCCGCATTGTCACCCTCCGCAAGCTTTTCTTTGGCTTCGGATATCTTCTCCTGGTCGGGGAGATCGGATGAACTCCAAGGAGCAGCGACGACGGTCGCTAAAGATGCCCCGTCTGTGTCCCGACCGCAGGAAGCTGAGATAACACCCCACATCGGTTTCGTCAGTCGCTGGAGAACGTTCTGAACAGTGGGCGGAAACAATCTCACTCACATGGGATAGCCGTTGAAGACGTGCACCGAGAAATAACAGAACCGCGATCACAAGGGTTCGACAGAGGGACTGGGAACCCCTCGGATGTGTGGTCGGTTTTACCCTCACCGGCGATCTCGCAGAATTTCCTCAAAACCTCAGTCGCGGTTGGTCTGGCCGTCCTATCCTCCTTCCAACAGTCTCTCAAGAGGTCCCACACAGCCTCCGTCATCCCAATCTCCTCCGCATTCTCCGGCTTGGGCGGACGTTCACCCGAGATCACAGCATGTACAACCTCCCCTACCCTCCTCGGAAAGAAGGGCTGCTCACCCGTCAACACCTGGTACATCGTCATGCCCAGAGCGTAGATATCCGCCTCTTTGGATGGAATCTCTTTGTATAGACCGAATTTGCCCGGGAGGAGGAGCTCTGGAGCCATGAAGGACGTCGTGCCGTGTTCTTTGCTCGACATTTTCACCGAGTACGTCATAACGCGAGTGAGACCGAAGTCCGCGAGCACGGCCCGGGGTGGAGTGGAGTCCGAAATGAGGATGTTTGACTGAGGAACGGGGTGAGTTCCCATTCAAATCCTTCGTAAGAGCTAGCGGCTTACTCCTTTGATGTCACCATGCGCAATGTTGCAGTTGTGGAGGTATACAACTCCTTTTACCACATCTAAAAGCTACGTGGTGAAGGAGTTTGAAGTGAGCTGAAGCTTGGCGCTCGGGGTATAATTAAGCTCACAAGTCGTAATCGATCCGCGCTGACATGCCCCTCCAGATATTCGGTGATGTTTCCACGAGGCATCCAGGGTGTGATGATCGCCGGCGTGTCGTTATGGTAAAACACGCCGTTGAACTTGAGGATGTATGGACAAGACATGTGTTTCCACATCATCACCTCCTTGCAAAGGCGCTGTTTCTCGCCAAGTCAGCCTTGTTCACGTGTTGCACCTCCATTCCAGCCCCTGCACTCACCCCCTTGAGTTTCATCAGGCTCCCCTGCTCCGTGGCCCTCAAGACCTTCACTGCAACAGGTTCGCCATCCCATGTCCCACGGTAGACCTCTGCGCATGTTCCGGATGTATAAAGCATGTTGTGGAGCGTTAACGTTTTCGGATCGATCCGGTGGGAGCAAGGGAGGTGTTGGCACCCGCGAGAGAGTCTTGAGATCGCAGAGAACAGTCGCGAGCGTGTTAGAATATCTACATGGGTTCTAAATTTGTCGGACAAGAAGACCTAGTAGAACACGATAAAGAGCAGGCACCAGGAACGCAACCCGGTCTCACTCACTTTGTCGATGCACTCGATGACAAGCACCGCGGTGTCTCCTGCCAACTCCTGGATCTCTTTCCGGGTGGATTCGCCGGCGAACGCTTCCGTCAATCTCTTGACTAGTTCGTCTAAATCGAAATCTCCGACCTCGAGTTGTTTCACGCTAGGGAGAGAGAGCAAGAGATCTAACATTCCCGGCAAGGTCACGGAGGGGGGATAACCGGCCGTTATTCAGATACTTAGAGACGGTTGGCCGTGTGAGAGATGACTTACTGGAGGTGGAAGGCGAAGGCATCGCACAGGGAGTGAACAGAGCGATCTAATGGTCGAGGTGTGCCGAAGGGTGGAATCCAGGTCACGGATAACCTCTAGTACGGCCTCAGCTTGGTCGTGCCGAAACGTCGCGGATAGTAGGGTCACGAGACACCAGTATCCGCACAACACACCGTGAGGTGGCGATTTTGAGAGGCCAATCGAAGCTGACCTTGCCTCGCCCAGATAGAGGTGGGTACTGGCGCAGATGCAGATGCAGGCGCCGGATGGATGTGCTATGGAGGTTACAGTGATATTGGGGGATCCACGACTCGGAGTGGGCTGCCCCATAGAAGCCTACCGGACTCACATCATACTACACGTCATTGAACCAGAGTCTTAGCGTGATAGGTAAGGGAGGCTGAAGCTGACTGAGGGTCGGAAACGTCGTCTTCCACAATTGCAGGGACTTCGCGGAGCGTAACACGATTCCGGCGAACAGATACTATCTGGTACGCAGGATCCATGGTTTAGAGACAAAGCAACAATTCCTGAGTGCGTGTCGCGAGTTGTGTAGTCGGTCGACAACGTGATCCAGCGGTTCCGGAGGGAGGCGGGGATCTCACATCGCGGTTTCGGTCGACACCCGCGCTACCCGCTCCTCGTTGTCTCGAGACTCGGTCTTGGATCGACGAGCGCTGGTTTTTTCTGATCCGCTATCGTGCGATTAATCTAATCAGCCGCGAACCCGGAGTTTTGGGGGTATCGAACGATGAAATACTGATTTCTGGCTAACGGATCAACTCTTCTACGGAAGTTTGGCGTGTATATTTCAAGCAATAAGTCGCCGAAATAGCGACAAGAAGTGGTAGGAGCGTGAAAAAAGGTACTTGGAAGTTCTGCTTTTGCACTCTCTTGCTAAGCACGACCTTCCTGGTCCTTCTCACTTCTTCAACCGAATCTCCAAAATACCTGCGGCTGTTCAAACTCCACTCCAGGTACCCTCCTACCCAACATTCAAGCCCGAACACGTACTGAGAGACCGCACCATCGATCTCGGGACCCCAGCTAGGGATCTTGGCCTTCCAGTCGAGAAACTCTTTGACCTTAGTCTCGAAATACTCCCCAGCGGAGTCGAAGGCTTCCTGCAAGCTAACACCTCTCTCTACCATGACCACCGTGATGAAATTGTTGGCTGAATGCCCATCCGCCTGCTCCTTATTGTAGCTGTACACATCCTTCGAGACCGTGAATCAATGTCCGACTAGGCATAGCCAAGAGGGACTCACATTGGCTATCATGGCCAGATCGACGGCCGTCCTAGTCATGTTTGACAACACGAGGTGATCGACTTTCGGCCCTAGGTCGATCCCAAGAATGCATTCGATCACGGCGAACATTGGATACAACCCGCTATTTCCTCGTCGGAGATTAATATAGTCTTCCAACCCAAGGATTGTTCCGTGTTCTCGGTTCTTTGCTTCACGGGCGGTCGCATCCAAGTAGTTGCCAAACGTGTCGATCCATCGCTGTCTCGTGGCGGGCGAGCAAGTGCTCAGCCGTTTACCGAATCTGAAGGTCACTGTTAGTAAAGAGCACGGAAACGGTTGCAAATCAACGCACTCTTTGGCCAGACGCGCAAACGACGTCCCGTCATCCTGGGATGGGTCGCGAGTGGCATTCATGAAAGAGTTCGATATGGCACGCGCCCCGCTCCCACATTCGTCATCGCTGAAGTCGTCGAGGAGAAAAATGACATTCGTAAGATAACAACAGGTCCGGAACCCTTCAAGACTTGCGTAGGGATATGCCCACGCAGCAAGGAGTTCTGGCGGAGAAGCAGAGAGCTGACTCTGTTTCTTGGGGGAGGGAATACCGAAGCCTTTGGCCCATGCCCTGGCTTCTGGAACGACAGCGTCATAGTGGGGGTTGGTCGCGGGTGGAAAGGGATAGATCCCTTGGAGGTCTGGGAGAGTGAACTGCATACCTGGGCCAACGCGTGGTTTCGCAGCTAGGGCCGGGATTTATACCCTGAGTTATTTACTCCCCTAGGTCATACCTCGGCCGACGAGATCATTGAACACAGCACGTCAGGCCTTCAGGAACACCGTCAATTCAATTTTCCCTCTCAAAAAAGCAACGCACACGAGTGGGGATATGCGGTTGACGGTGGAGATTGGATTCTGACAATCCTGGGACAATCTTGACCCTGTCATATCGTCTCTCCCTCACCACAGCGGTGAGGCTCGCATCGGCAGAATCCCCAAGGCATTATTTGGTTTGGCACCAAACATCAAAGTTTGGCAGTTCCAAGCGGTGCCTACAGAGGAAAATGCTCACAGGAAGCGGATGACCTAAGGTGGTGTAGTGGGAACTGGGTGAGATGACACTTTTGACTTCAGCTCCGACGTCCACCACCGCCCGCTGTACCGTACTATACTGGGACTCGGACACCTCTCACGTCACACACCTTCCCTCTCATTCTCTATGTATTTCAGTACGCTGGCCCTTTCAGTGCTCGCCACAACGCTCGTCGCAGTTGATGTGGCAGTCAAAAGACTCAAGTCTCCGATTTTTCCCATCACCACCGGCCGCCGCGCGTCACCCCTGGGACCGTACCTCGTCAGGTACCTCGATATTCAACCTCCAGACGAGTTCGAGCTCGCTGACCTGCCCATCGCGCAGACGGGAACGCTTCGTGCTCAAACTCACAAGTTAAAGGCCGTTCCTAACTTCCAACGCCTCCACACACTTTGCTTTGCGTGATTATTGGTTTACAATTTGCTTGACAGATGTGATGGGTGCTTTTCAGCGCGGTGCTTTTCTGTCTGGCACCAATCTCAGGGTGGCTCTGGGGCCTGGGAGGGGAGAGGTAGCTAGAAAAGGCTGCTGATGTAAAGGCGTTGAAGGATCCCACGCCAGGGGTCCCGGTATCCGAGGGGGGACGTCGAAGTTGTGGTCGCTAATCAGCAAAGTGTGAAGCTGTGGGGATGGGAGTGAGTAATGATACAAGATGGCGGTCGGAGGTTCACGAACATTCTTGCGTGTGGCCCGTGCCCAGGTACCCAGGCACAATGCCAGTAAATACCACCCGGAAAGTTGGCGGATTGCCAGCCAATCTGGATACGATAGGTATCTCGACGATGTGACACGTGTCAGTGCCTCCCTGCTTTCGCGCACGAGTCGCGTGGGGGTGTTATATTGGCCGGAGATGAACCGAGACGCTGTGTTATAGGGGAGCTGTGCGAGGGTGAATTCGCCCTACCTACACTGATGCCCATAAGATCGAGAAAGAGCCTGCGTCACCAGTCGGTGAGACGGAGTTGTGGTTTCTGTGGGCCACCGACCGTGGGTGTGTGGTTGGCTGGTCTGTCGGGGGCATGGTAGAGGCTTTATCGCCAATCCCGATATCGTTGTCGTGTTGAGAGATGGTTATCTGGATACCATACCCCGCTTAGGCCCGAAGTGGAGTTCGGCGCGGCCTGTGCAGGTAGCGCCCGGGTCAAGGGTTACATCCAACTACTGCTGCTCACTGCCTCGTGGGAATGGCCTGGGTGAGGAACAGCCCCAGATATTTGAAGATACGTAGTGGAACCCTCTTTTTCACCTTCCACCCCCGACGAGCCTCTCACCATGGCCAGGACAAGTGAAGATGCTGTTGTACCTCATGAAGAAACTGCAATTCAGGCGTTCGCGAACAGCAACTTGACACCCGAGCAGTCTAGGCGGCAAGCTGCCCCTTTTCTGAACAGCAAGGAACTACTGCGGGACTTTCTGAGACTGTCACCAGAGGATCAAGCGAAATTCGTGGAAAGGATTGATCAGGTAGGTCGAGAGCGCCCACTCTTCTCTCCCGAACCTTCCCTTCATCGTTTCTTCAAAGGCCTACCCGACCGTCAACCCGCAAAACGCGAAGTTCGTAACCGCCCTAGGGAACGTGTGCAGCGCGACCGAACAACTCCCAACTTCAGCCGTACTTTCCGCGGGGCTCAAGAAACGCGGGAACATCGCCGTAGCATCTGGGGGATTGAACGACATCTGGCGAGGAGAATGGGGTGGCACGCGGGTGGCTATTAGGGTCTTTCGTATCTCCCCTGGCCAGGATCTAAAAGAGGCGAAAGCGGTGCGTGCACAGCCGGTATTAGAGGTCTGTCCTTGAACGAAATTTACAGATTCTGTGGAAACGGGCGGTGACGTGGAAGAAGCTATCCCACCCAAATATCATCTCGTTTCGCGGTGTGAACACGACACTTTTTCGGCTCGCGCTCATTCACGACTGGGGGCAAAATGGGAACATTAACCAGTACATCGCTTCACATCCCGGCGCATCTCGGCCGTCACTGGTACGAATGACTCAGCTACGACGAATCGGCGCTAGCTTATCCCACTTTCCTTATCCACGGTAGCTGTGCGATGTCGCGAAGGGACTGCAATACCTTCATTCGCTTGATATCCCGCACGGTGGTTTAAAGGGGGTAGGTTGTCTATTTGACCCCTCGAGTCGTATTTCACCCGCCGCACGTGGGGCGTTGTCATTTCCCCTTTGGTCTTCAGCCACATCATTGTGCTGATTCCATGATGACAGGCAAACGTTGTCATTGACCAGGGAGGTCGGGCGCTTCTGACGGAGTACGGACTGGCGCCTACCAACTTCGGCCCAATTTTCACCGAAGCGGCCACCCCAGCCGTCCTTGG
>Ga0307511_10003319_pt1 | contig 16565 bp, 12 predicted proteins | sample 13_EM_MG_FD_200266 | JGI IMG/M metagenome (GOLD analysis project Ga0307511, IMG submission 200266) | Populus trichocarpa ectomycorrhiza microbial communities from riparian zone in the Pacific Northwest, United States - 13_EM | ecosystem: Host-associated > Plants > Roots > Unclassified | place... | reverse complement strand
TTTTGGAGTGGATTGGTGAGGCGAGCTGGGTCAGTAAGGTGAGGATTTGGGGAACCATAGGAGTACAGGTGTTAAGACTAGCAGGGAGATATGTTTGTATATCTATATTAGCATTGCTATCATTATTTGTATTATATTTATTCTCCATAGAGTATACATATGTCATGTATATAGTAATGCAACTGAAGAAAAGAGTACAATAGAGTTTTGGGGGTTTTCCATCCTAGACAATTGGACTTGAATGATATAAAGGTTACCTAGAAGCGGGTTTGGGGTGGGAAGGAGGGAAGGCTGAGAGGTACATATCCTGCTGTTTGGGGTGGCAGGTTGGGATTGAATCCTATATATATCTTATGTATAAAACAATAGACTTGATTTCCTCTCAACCTGCCTTCATACATATGCTTGGGGATACATATATGCCATTACGGAACGGCCCTGCAATTCCGCAATAGACCAGTCCATTCTGGAATAGATTGAATTCCGCAATAGACCAGAACATATATGTGTATATATGTATGTATGTATACGTATGTATGTGCGCGTGTATGTGTGTGTATGTGTTCTGACCCATACATCAATATGGCCCATTCATCAATGGGCCCAGCCCCACCCATCAATTTGATGGCCACAATAATATTCTACTATTAATTATCTCATATATTCGGAGCTATTGGGAATTACAGAACTATGGAGTATTACGGATAAATGGAAAAATATAAGATATAAATACATAAAATACTAGAAAATCTAGGCCTCCAGACATAGAAAAATATAATGTAGAACTAAATGAAAATACGAGAAAATCTAGTCCTCCAGAGATATATAAATAAAATATACTAGATCAAGCCCTCTTCCGTACCACTCGAGTATTCAATGTCTTATTCAAATCAGGAGCCGATTTTTCTATTTATCCGTAGTGCTTCATAGTCCCATATTTCTCAATAGTTCCATATATATGGGATAATTATATTAAAATATTATTGTGGCCATCATATTGATGGGTGGGCTGGGCCCATTGATGAATGGGCCGTATTGACGTATAGCTCAGAACATATGTGTGTATGTTTCCTCCATTCTGATGTGGAGGCCTTTTAAAGGCCGGTTGGGCACCTCGGAGGAGATACATATGGTGATCAGCTTGATATCATGATATCTGGGATATTTTTATTCAACCGAGATGTGTTATTGGGGATCATATAGAGAGCACATTAGGTTATAGAGTATTATACCTAACAAGACAATGCAGTTGTGGGGGCTACTAGAAGGGTGTAGAGTGGAGTTAAGGCGTCAAGTCTGCGCAGATATTAAAGGATGGAGTTGGGAGGCTTAAGGCTTGTGGTATTTGACTAGAGCATGACAGAAGCCTGGGCGCAGGAATCCATATACATGTAGGCAAGAGTACTAGGGCTGACACTATTGGAGATGTGAAGTCGGGTTCAGGGTAAAAGCTCATATCTGTATTTGTTTGCTTTCATCACGCCAATAAGTAACCTAGGTTCATGTACCTCGAGGGCTTTGTTCAGCTATTGTTGTTAGTTACTCTAAGTAAAAACTCTCTTTCAATTCCGGTGCAGTATATATGTATATAGTTATCACACAACATATTTTCTGAGTTTTGGATATCAATTTATGCCAAAATGCTTCTGGATGAAGATGCATCCTTATTCAGAGTTTAGCGGAAACTGCTAAAATATTCTAATAGTAGCATTGTTCAATCAAAAGAAAATATATGTTCTGGGCCGCTTGTGGCAATCGGCCTGCCACGCCAGGCATGGGTACTGCGCCTCTCGCGCTAGCCTGTGCCACCCGTGGCAGTTTAATACATATAATTCACTGAATAAAGTTAATTCTAACTGTAGTAACGCTAATGGGCCCGTGTAGCCACATACATATACCCACATGAGTAGCGATAACTATCAACACAAACTGTATGGCGGATGAAAATATGTAAAAGTACAAAGTGTAGGGATGTGGGCCTGCTGCAATCCTACTAATACCTATAATGGATGCTCCTATCAACTCCACTATACAACAGAGGCTAGATCCCAAACCAGTCCGCCACCGGGGTGTTGATCCAACAGTGGGTGAATGTTCACTGGAAGTTTCAGGATTACTGTTGAAAAGCGAGAATAATAAGTTCGATGAATTCAGCAACCGGAATTAGATGCATTGGTTTCCGCGCTTTGAACAACAAGCGCCTATTGTACAAAATACCCTCGCGCGACATGTAAGGGCATAGGCATCACGGGATGGGTTAATGTGCGTCCTAATATGGAAAAAGATAACAACGGAAGAGGCACCGGAACTCGTCATGTATTTCCTTGTTGTTAGAGCAGTTATCCCATACCACCGAAGTCTATAGTGAATACAATTCTCTTTACTCATACGCCATTCCCCCGCTAATAACCTCGTAATTCTTACACCTATGAGTGGTAACCTAATTAAAGAGAAAGCAGTAATTATCGTTAAGGCACTCTATCCAGAAGCCGAAGGCATTAGGTTATAATATTACTGAACTTGATTCCTCCTTAATGCATAACCTCTCTATTATCAGAAGCATAGATCCATTCAGAAACACATTCTACGGTTGCTTCTGCCGTTTTAGAGGTTTACGGCACCAGCTTGTTTAACATGCTCCAATGATCTTTCATGCGACACATGATATTCCTATTCCTGCCACGACCGGCCCAGAACATATATAGCCCTAGAAATGTCACTCGCTGAAATATCTTGCACCCCTAAGGCCTTGCACAGTGCTCTCACTCCGACGCGCAAAACCCCATCCATAAGACTAGTTATTGAGGAAAATATCCCAGTTACCCTCACACCGTCTTATAACCTCCATCTGTACAATCCTCCACACCATACCCAAATTGCCCTACATTGCCTTTATGCTCCCCCTAGGGGCATTAGCCCCCCCGATTTTTCTTCTCTCAGAAGTCAAACGGCTCATACAAGTTATCCCCCTCTGACCCGCTAAACCCACCCTAACGTCCACCAAACAAATAAACATAAAAAAATAAACAAATAGAAGTATGTTGACATAATGACAAGATGGCAAGAAACTACTAAATCCAAGAATAACAAAAGAGTTCAATTGACTCCGAGATATCTCCGTTTCAACTTCCTGACCAAAATATATGAAATAACTAGGAGATATCAACCCGCTGCAGATTCCCTTCCGACATGCATGAAACAAAGCGACCCCCCCTTACTCTACACATCACCTCCCACGACCCTAGGCCCTCCGTAAGCGGTATATATATATACGCTTCCCTCCGCTACTATCGACCCTGCAGCTTCGGCGGTTCGCAAAAATCTATTCCGAGGAGGCATCCTGGCATCATGTGCCAGGGAGATGGAGTTCAATGCCGATAGAGCCCACCCCCTCCCACCAGCTAGAAGGTGGAGGTAACTCGTCTGCCTGTTCCTCAGGTGAAAGTTGGGACCATAGGTATTTTGCGAGTTCTTTCCTCTCCCGATCCCGGGCGCACTTGTAGGGCGTTTTCCTTTCGCTGTTCTTGATGGTGAGCGTTGCACTAGCCTGGACTAGCATCTTTGCATTTTCTAATTGTAAAATGGGGTTCGGATCATCCTCAGAACAACAATCATGAAGCGGAGTGTTTCCTATAGAATCTTTCATATCGACCATCTTCCGGGTTTTTACTACATCAAGAAGACACGTCATCACTTCACCATCAGTCGATTCCCATGCTGCTCGATGTAGCATACTTCTACCATAGCTAGTTGGTATTGTAGTGTCCGCTCCCCTTTCGATAAGTATTTTGATACATGACGGATGGTTATAAAAAACTGCCTCCAGTAATGCTGTTGTACCACCTGAATTTCTCTCATTAATATCAGCTCCCATATCTAGCAGTAGCTTCAAAGCAGCCTTGTGGCCGCCCTTTACGGCACTATGGATACGGTATGAAAGCTGGGACTTCATTTGTTCCTTTTGTCCAGTGTCAACGCATAAGGTGCAATCCTTTGCCATTAAAAACTCACATAGGCCTTCATTGATATTAAATGCTGCTGAAGCAAGGGGAGTCTAGCCTTCAGCGTCGCGTGACTAAATCAGTAACAATAGTTGTAGTATTGACTTATAACCTCCGTTTACTGCACTGTGCATGCTTACAGCGATGCATTTCCCAGGTATATTTCCGTCGGTTTTGATGATTGCGTTAGGTCTGCTGTCTAAGAGTGCTTCACAAATGTGATCTAATAACGCATAGTCATAGATGCCTAAATTGAAAAGCATATGAGTAGCATGAGTGAGTAGTGTTTCATCATTTGCATCTTGTGTTATACTTGCACCTTTCTCCACCAAGATCTTGCAAATAGCCACGTGGTGTATCTCAATTGCATGGAGAAGAGGCGTTTGACCATTTGAATCAAGCTCTTCAACATCCATGGCCATGGCAAGTAAAGTCCTAACGACAAGTATATTGCCATTCTCTATAGCATTATGCATCCGCCCACAGGAAGACCATATGCGACGGGGTCTAGGACGGCTATCTGTCTCTGCTGAACTCGGGTTTTGGAAAGGCTTGGGGTTATTGATATTGGACAAATCAATGGTAAGGTTCAATACCGCGATCTGAGAGATCGAGAGATCTCCCAGTGTTATATCGGAGAGTATTGACCAATTTCCTGCACTACAGGCACTGTCAAATGAGAGAACTGAGTCTGAGCTCGAACCAATCCCAAGACCAAAATGTCTGAGCCGTTTATATGCCTTGGATGTCCTGAGATCCACCATATACCCGGGTCCTCCGGACCCCAGTCGAAAAGAGAAATACTCCGTCTGGACATAATGGATGCATTATCGGACGGGTGGCTACCAGCAGGGGATGGGCGGGTCAACACTGTGGATCCCCCTAGGGTACTAGCGCTCGTGTTCAACCGAATCTCTTCTAGAACTCTTCTAGGACCCGGGCCTGCACTTCTAGGGCCCGAGTCTGGTCTTCCAGAATCCGGGCCTGTTCATTTTGGTGACTAATTAACTCTCGAAGCAAAACAGAATGTGCATGGCTCGATTGCAGAATTCCTGTGGAGAGTGCCTCTAATCTCGCCTGAGCTTCAGATGCCTCGGTAGTCATAGTGCTATATTAATATGAGAAGTCAGCAGCGCTCTTCAAGCTCTTCGGATTTGCTACGGGTTAATATTAGGGACCACAAGTGAGAAAGGAAAGGATCAATCGGACATCAGTGCATGTCACATCGGCAGAGGAACCCGAAATTTTAGAGCAATCAACTATAGCTTACCCATTCATAATAGTTAGCATGAGGTTCAAACTACGCTTTTGCCGCTGAAGATCCTCGATAATAGCCAAGACCTCCTCTTGCCTCCACAGTCCCCATTTGACCCGATCTGCAATCACTCCTGCTCGTTTCCAAGCTGTACTAGCTGTAGCGAGGTCATTGAACCCACACACTTCATTCACCTTCTTCTCCAACTTCGAATAGACAATCACCCTGCCAGTTAAAGTGGCCATCAGATTATGAATAGATATCATTGTAAGGTTACCATGGTTTGGTCATAAGCCAGTGTTATAGAGCAAGGCTTGCATTTGACAAAAGATGTGTTGCATGCTCTCCACTGCTTCCTTCACCCGCAACATCATTTCAGGTGCACTTTCACTTTTCCAAATAGGTCCTTTGCCATTCCGACAATCTGGGCTGAAATGGTGATGAGGCCTGCGACAGATCCGGCAACTGATAGTGGATCTCCCATCTCTGCGTTAGATAAATATCGATGTACGTATGACCTTTTGAGGATTCGGTAGTTGGCTCTGGTGGTCAGTTGCAGGGTTTTCACTATCCCAAACGTTACCTATAGCCATGCCAGGTGTTCTTTCTGGTGTCGACAGTCTTACGCTTGATCTGATATTTGTGCCTAAACGAGATATGTAGACCTTGGCAATCTTGAGGCGTTAATGGAATGTATACAGAAATTCAGAGTTACCGAGGATTGATGAAACTGTATACATGTACACGTAGAGTCTCGCGATCGACAAAGTGAGGTATCTGCAGTAATCTGGGCTGAAATGGTAATGAGACCTGCGACAGATGTCATGGATGTCTTATCTGCATCCGAACACCTTTTGCCGGACAACGTTTTCAGGTTCGCCCCGGTGCCACGCTGCAGGGTTGTGCCGGTACCAGTAGCCTGGCTAAGCCCCTGAGTCGACAGTCTCAAGCTTGATTGAGATGTAGGCTTTGTCAATCTTGGCGGAGGCGGCTCAAAATATTAACATGTAAAAGGTCGGACAAATCGTGAGATGCAAGAGCAAACCCAGCTTCCTTCCATTAATATGGCGTCTTGCTTGGGCCAGCTGCAATGAGAAAGGGCCCTGCTGGTGTTGAATTGATGTTCAAACTGTGGTTTTTCCCGCCTCTATCTTTCCAGCTCATGAGTACATAGTCTCGTGTTGCTTGCTGCCCCCAATTACCAGATCTGGCCTCTATTAGGCTAGCGCCCTAGGATACGCTGCAGCTACGTCCTGAACATCACCATCACGGAACCGAATACAAATACCCTCTCAATTGTCCACAGCATATCTTCCACACACACCCCCAGCCGCTCCAACACCCAAATGAGCTTCCCCTGCCCCGACGCCTAGAAGCCTGCACGCAATCCCTCCAATCCAGAGCCCCCTGCCTCCTCCACCTCGTTCACCCTCCACCGCTGGCGCCCCACCCAGGCCCCTTCTCCTCGACTACGGCTGCGTTCTCTCAAAATTTACTATCGCATACGAAACCTGAACTCCGGAAATTGTATTACAATCCTACTCTACGGGCTAAGTCCGTCGATGCCAACCCTAAACGGGAGAAATTTATCGGTCCTGGAAAACTCGTGTCTTTTGTCATTTACATGAGCGGGTTTGCTATGGCTCTACCGGTCCATCCTCAATCGTACGCTACCCGCTTCCCTATCCTAACTTAGCAGGACATGGTCTATGGATAGATCCGCCTCCTCGGCCCCCTCGGCATTACCACACTCTACGCCTCTATCGGGAACAGTGAACAGTATGAGGGGGATGCTCTCCTTCTGCTCCAGCACGCTATACCTCTCCCGCATAGGCCACTGCCTCTGGCTGCACCCTCCCCCACCTATACTCGATCGCTGCGCACCACGCCCAGCGGCAAGTCCTCATGGCCACTCTAGAACCGCGAGAGTCTACTACTCCCCTCAGGTTCCCCCACATGGGAATGAAACTCGCAAGACAATTCGCCGCCATCATGTACCAGAGTGGACCGGAATGGGAGCAGAGATTCGGCAGACAGAGAGCGAATGGGAGTAAAACTTCTGCCACGTCCGGATTTTTTGAGAGAGATATTTGGACTATACAGGCGAAAAGTGGTGTTTGTAGTATGGGGCGAATAGCTTGTTGTATGTTAGTAAGGCTGATCCTTCGACCTCAGAGGAAGAGGGGATAGGATGGTGGCTCATGTGGAGATAGGGGATTTGGTATGATACGTTTTTGTTGGATTTGGTGAATGTGGGGTGGTGGAGAGGTTTTTGGAGTGATTTAATGAAACGTCTACAGCAACGCAGTGCTCGTTTCCCGCTATTTTAATGGCCTGGAGTTTACTATGGACCCTCATTTCAACGCCTGGGGGGTGAGATGGGGATGCAGGGGGTAGAGGTGGTGGGGTGGGAGTGCATCAGTGTGGTTGGAAGGAGTGCGATGGGTCTGCTGGGGACCGATCTGTCGCACTGCTTGATGAAGCCGGCGGAGGTGGATATTTGTAAATACGTATTAGCATTACTGCGGGGTGTTCTGTATTATACCTAAACGTATACATGTATATGTTGGAAATGAATAACAGGGTCTTCTATCTATCCCCTTTTGGCGTTAGGCTTGGATAGTTTAGGGGCTCCTGTGAGCTGGAGTTGGTTTGGGGGGTATATATCGTGCTGTAGGGAAATGCAGTTGCAGTACTGACACTGACGCTGTTTGAGAAACCCTTCGATCCACTCGGGCTTCCGAGTGGCTCGCCATACGTTCCCAGGAGGGGTGTGCACACGAGTACTGAGTTTTTTTTAAAAAAATTTTAAAAAAGTCGCTGAGGTTGAGTTCAGGGTAATAGCCAAGCCCCTACATGCATTCATGGTTGTTTATAAATACACATGCATCTAGGCCAACATACGTACATGGCACAGAGAGACAATTGATATCTATATATATCTGAGTTGAGGGGATTTATGTAGTTGTTGTTGTCACCCTGAACCCCTTCCGGAAAAAGAAAAAAAACAGAAGATCTTTTTTGCCAATAGCATGCAGTATGTACATGTCTTCTAATTTGGAGGGGAAACCCTGTGTAGAAATCATTCTAGAGGTGTTAAGAAATAGTTTTTAAATGCGTTTAAGCTTTAGACAGTGACATTGTTCAAATCAAAAAGAAAATATCTAGCTCTAGAAGCCCTACTCGCTCAAAAAATATCTTGCAAATCTGTGCATAGTTGTCTCTTTCTACCTCATTTGCAACAAAGCGGTTAACTATTGGTGGATAATATATATAGGAATTCGAATATTACAGTTACCCTGAAACACGCACATGAAGCCCTTCTGCTGTAAGTTTCATCTGTAATTCCCCCCCACCTACCCTTAATCCTCCCCTGGGTATTTTTGATGCCTTCATAGGGGCACCTGCCCTGCTTGAGGTTCCTATCAAATGACCCATGGCAAGTTCGGATTCAACCCCAGTGCCACTCTGACGCCCATCAAAACCGCTAAACGCATAAAAAAATAAACATGGAAAAAGTAATAGAAGTAATAAACAAGTTGACAAGAAAACAATAAATAAACAGCACATGAGAAAACGGATAGAGTTCAGTCAAATCTAGCATATTCGTAATATTAAAGTTCCCTCTGACAAAAAGACAAGACTTGAACTAAAAGGTATATCGATATCTTCTTCTTCAATATGTGAACTATACTTTAGTGACTCCCCACTGCCCCCCTCCCCCCCCCTCTCTGCCCCCTAGTAGCTACGACCCCAGGCCCCCCAATAGGCGGTATACGCCCTCCTCTGCATCCTGCAGCTTTGGCGGTCTGCAAAGATATATTCGGGTGAGGACATTCTCGAATCTTGTGGCAGCAAGAGGGAGGAGCTCAATACCCAATCAGTGTATTTCTTTCATAATCGTTTCTGCTACATGTTTAAGAAGAAACTTCATCATTTCACTGTCGGCTAATTTCTTTGCTGCTCGATGTAGCACACTTCTACCTTCATTAGTTGATATCATGGCGTTCCGCTCCCCCCAACTTCCCTCGTGGATATCAGCTCCCATATCCAGCAGTAGCTGATGCAAAGTGACCTTATGTATCCATGGTTAAGTTTACCTGCGTCTAGATCTAAATACATGGATAGCAAACAGAACCAGACTAAGCACACAGGGATGGTCGATATCTATATGGCTGCTGTTTGTTACCCTGAACTCCGCAAACCAAAAGATATATAGCTCTAGACGCCTCGCTCGCCCAACAAATCACACATGCTTGCGGTCTCGTTCTGACATCCACAGCTCCATCTACAAGAAAGTAGCATGTCGTTGACGAAAAAATATATGAAATATCACAGTTACCCTGAACCTCCATTATCCAAAAAAGATTCCATCCCCCAAAACACAGAAAAAAAAGGGATAAAGATAGAAGAGCGCGAGAGATGGGAATGAACAAGCTGACAAGATAACATTTACAAGAAACTAACGAAACGAAGGAAAGGAAGGGTTCAGTTGTATCCCGCATATTCGTAATGATTCTAATGGCAAGACGAGATTTAACCGAAACATACATCAATATCATTCCGGAGATTCCCTACAACGTGCATGGCCCCGCCCTAAGGCCCCACTGATCTTCACCCAAGCTCCGCGATCCCAGGCCTGGCATGCCCATAGCTATTCAATATATTCCTTCTGTCAGGGGTCTGAAGGTGGCGGTTTTTCTTGTGCCTGTTGCTCAGGCGACAGCTGGGACCATAGATATTTTGCAACTTCTTTGTTCCCCCAATCGGTATCCCGTGCACGCCCGTAGGGGGTTCTTCCGCACTTGTCTTTGACGGTGAGCGATGCACCAGCCTGGACCAGCCTCTTTGCAACTCCTAAACATACAGCGGGGCTCCGATGGCCTGGATGACTGCAACCATGGAGCGCACTGTCACCCGAATCATCCTTCACATCAACCAGCTTTCGAGTCTCCACTACATCATCAAGAAGAAACTTCATAATCTGTTCATTACCAGACCATACTGCGTGATGTAGGGCAGTACGCTCGCTACTTTTTGAGATCGTAGCGTCCGCCCCCCTTTCTATAAGCATTTTGACACATGACAGATGGTTATAGTAAACTGCTCCTAGTAATGCTGTTCCACCCTCTGGATCTCGCTCGTTGATGTCAGCTCCCATATCCAGCAACAGTTTTAAAGCACTCTTATTGCCACTCCGTGCGGCACCATGGATACGGCACGAAAGCTTTGGTTTCAGTTGTTTCTTTTGCTCAGTGTCGAGGCATAAATTGCAATGCTTTTTCACCAAAAATTGGCATAGAGCTTCCTTATGATTAAATGCTGCCGAAGCAAGTGGAGTCCAGCCTTCGAGATCGCGTGCCTCTATCAATGAAAACAGTTGCAATATTGACTTATAGCCCTTGTTGACTAAATCGTGCATGCTTACAGCGCTAGCGACGCAGGCCATGGCCATCATTTTCGTTGTCTCGGTATTCGCGTTATCCAAGAGCACCCTGCAAATGTAATCTAATGGCTTGTAGTGAGCGATGTCGACCGTTGAGGTGAGAACGAATTGAGCAACATGAACGAGCGGTGTTCTGCCTTCGATATCGACTTCCTCGACATCCGCACCCATTTCCAGCAACAAGTCCAGTGAGGTTTTGCACCTCCGATCTATGGCTGTATGTATGCAGCCTTTAAGGCTTAGCCGTTGACCAATTTTCTGTAATCCTTCCCTCTTCGCCCCTGCCTTCAGCAGAATATGGCACATGGAGTCGTGACAATTGTAGGCAGCGTGGGCAAGCGGCGTCCTGCCTTGGTCATCTTCGCCCCGGAGCCCTATGTCCGCGTCCACCGAGAGCAAAAATTCCAAGACTTGTGGACATTCTTGACGAATGGCAGAATGAATAAAGCCATTTAGTTTAGTTCCCAACTCTAACTGCGTTGCTCGAATAACAGGGAAAATGGTTGCCAGTTGCAATAATTCACGAATTTTGGTATGGTATACCAGGGCTGAGGTAACAGCGAGGCGCGTTCGGTCGTTGGTTTCTGCAGGTAAGTGGTCGTATGCATGAACAATGCTTCCGTCCTTCGCAAGTTGCAACTCCAGAACTCTAGAGCAGTCGCTCATAATGGCAGCATAAGCATCATCAATTAGTCTGAGTACCATTCCCTCGGCTGCTGCATCCTCAGCTACCCCCTCAAGTGCCAAATTCACCAGTATTTGTTCACAGATTGCATTCCGCTGTAGTTCATAAGCATGAACAAAGGGGGTTCGGCCTCGTGTATCAACCTCCATAAGAGTTTGCGGGTTAAGCTGTATGATAGCGCGGACCGCAAGTCTATAGTTCATATTAATTGCAACATTGATCTGACTAGAAGGCCTAGGTCCATCATCTCCTTCATCACTGGTTCCAAGGGCCATTAGTATCAGCAACTTCAGCACCGTTACTGATGTTGAGCCATCGTCCATAGCTTTTTTGATTAAAGGGTCCAATTTTTCAGATCTCTCCTTGAGGTCCATGCCACTTGTGAATGCCTGCAATGCCTCGACACTTGCCCCTTTATCCAATAACAAATCGCAAATACCTTCCCGACGCTTCATGGTTGCATGAACAAGAGGAGTTCGACCATTTGAATCAAGCTCTTCAATATCCATTCTCAGAGCGAGCAAAGTCCAAATGATAGGTCCATTGCCAGTCTCGATAGCTTTATGTATCCGCCCACGAGAAGACCTTTTGCGACGGGAAAACCATTTACGAAGAGAAAACCAGTTGCGATGGGGCTTAGGATGTTGGTCGCTGTGATGTGCTCCTGTGCTTGAACCCGGTTCTTGGAAAGGCTCGGCGTTACAGACATCGGCCAAAGCAATGGGAAGGTTCAGTGCTCCAATATCTGAAACTCTAAGATCCTCCAATGTCATGTCGGATAGCATTGACCCCTTGTCAGCACTGGAGCCATCCTCAAATGAGTGGACCGATGCGGCGCTTGAATCAACCCCTAGACCAAAATGTCTGAGTCGCTTATATACCCTTGATACCTTGAGATCCTTCATATACTGAGGAGGCCATACGCGGCGACGGCTGCGAGGTGTCGCTATTGAAAGCTGGTCTTGGGATTTGGAAGGCTCGGGGTTACTGACATCGGCCAAATCAATGGGAAGGTTTAATACCGCGATCTCTGAGACTGAGAGATATCCCAGTGAAATATCGGAGAGCATTGACCAATTACCAGTATTGCAACCTCTTTCAAACGAGAAAACCGATCGCGAGTCTGAGCTTAAACCAACCTCTCGACCAAAATGCCGGAGCCGTTTGTATGCTCTTGATTCCTTGAGATCCTCCATATACTCGGGTTGCCCCAGTCGAAAAGATAAGCTACTCCACTTGGACACAAAGGAGGCATTGTCGAAGTTGTCACGATTATCAGACAGGCAGCCTTGCGTTGTGGAGTTACCATAAGGACTACTCGCGTGAATCTGTTCTAGAGCCCGGGCCTGCTCCTCTCGACGGTTGATTAATTCCCGGGGAAGAGCTGAATGTGCAAGGCTTGATTGCAAAATTTCTGTGGTTTGTTTCTGTAATAGTTTTGCTTGATTTTCTGCAAACTCGGTGGTTATAGGGCTACATATGCATATATGTAAGGTTAGCGGTGGGCTCAATCTAAAATACCTAGGGCTTGGGATATTAGAACTGCCGGGATTATTACTCACCAGCTGAGGATAGTTAACATCATGTTCAAACTCAGCTTTTGTCGCTGAAGATCCTCGATAATCACCAAGACCTCCTCGTGCCTCCATGGTCCCCATTTGACTCGATCTGCAATTACTCCTGCTCTTTTCCATACCGCACTAGCCGTGGTAGGGTCGTTGAACCCACACACTTCATTCACCTTCTTCTCCAACCTAGTATAGACAATAACACACCCAGTTAAGGTGGCCATGAGATTGTGGATGGAAATCATCGTAAGGTTGCCACGATTTAGTCCCGAGCCAGAGCCATTGAGCAAGAGCTGTACTTGGTAAAAGATGGGTTGCATGCTCTCTACTTCTTCCCTCACTCGCATCATCGTTTCAGGTGCATCTTTCACTGTCAACCAGGTCCTTTGCTATTCCGACAATCTGGGCTGAAATGGTAATGAGACCTGCGACAGATGCGGTAATCGATAGTGGATCTCCCATCTCTGCTTTCGATGAATATCGATAGGCGCACGGCTTTTAAATTTTTGTGGATTCAGTAGTCTGCTCTGGCAGTCTGCTGCGGTGTTATAACCGCCCCCAACGATAGGCGTGCTAGGTGCGCTCGGTGTGCTTTCTTGCGTCGACAGTCTTGAGTTTGGTTTGATATATATATCTAAACGGGGTGTATGCTTTGGCAATCTTGAGCTGTCAACAGAACAGGAACCGAAAGCTGAGGAGGGTTGATGAAACTGCGGACATGGGCCCCGCAATCGCTCGGCGAAGTTGAGTTATCTGTATCCAATCAAATTATTGTACATCCGCATCAAATCGTTGATTGAAAAGTTGTACCGTAGCCTTTTGCTTCCCGCAGCGGCTACCGGTAGTGAGTTTTGATCTCATTACAATTCAGCCACCCCACCGCTACATATTACCTACGGAGTACGTTGACGTTAATAAGGTACAAGATCACTAGGAGCATATTTCGAACGTACAGTATATAGCTACTGGTATTCTAAGGTATGATCTTGTCGTATCTTAATCACCTATTGTATAGCAGAAGCATCGGAGAAGTTGGGCCTTGAAAAGATAAAAATCAGGCCGTTGACTTTATAGAAGCCAGCTACTCCGCATCTACTTCATAATCTATAAATCTTCAGTTTCTTATTCCTATGAGACTGTCCAGTAGACATAGTACTTCTTAACTTTCAGCCTTCATTTCGAGCAGGATACCTGCTATCCTCTTGTTGAGGTATTTTCATATTGTAGTGTCGCCAGTAGTTTATCAACGCAGTCACAGGAGCGGTCATGTCTGGTCATCTCTCTTCGAGAGGCTTGTGACTGGCCATCCCATGCAGAAACACTCAAATCATCTAGGTTTGGTGCAAGCGACCCTCCAAATACGGATACGACCAACTCCATCCAAAGCAAACCAGGCTACCTACCGTAATCCAAAGCTGCCACTGTACCGCTCATTCGAGACTGTGGCAGAGCTTAATTCATCCTTGTACCAACCAGACTATAATTCATCGATTCCTATGTAACTACGCACACACGTGACAGCACTCCTCTTGCAAGTTTGAAATCACACGAGGCTACAATTCATCCTGCCATTCATAGCCATCCGCATTTCATACATTCACAGCATCTGCAGCGTGTATCTGGCTTCAATTAAGCTCCCATCGAACGTCTACACCACCGACGCCAAACACTCATTCACCTCCACCACCTGCTGTGGCGGCGTTCTCTTAAAATTCACCATCGCGATCGTATACAAGACCTGGAGGACCCTAAATCCTGAAAACAGCAACGCGACCCTCGTCAACACGGGGCTCAGCGCAACGGAGCCAAGCTAGGCTGGTGGGAGAAATTCACGGCAAACCCGTAGATGATAATGCTAGGGAGTTGCTATGGCTCAATCGACCCCAGCGGTAGCTGGTCCGTGGACAATTCCGCTCCTCGACCACCTAGGCATCACCAAACTCTACGACTCTATCGGAAACGGTATGGGGGGTATCCCCCCCTCTGCTCTAGTACCTCTCTCCCGTAAGCCGCATAGTATCCACCTTCTGCTGCGCTAGCGCCGCGCCATGCACCACACCAGTGACAAACCCTCATGACCGAGCCACTCTGGAACCGCAGGCTCTACTACTCCCCCACCCGCACACGGGAATAAAGCTCACAAGACAAATCACGTATCGCAGCGGACCGGAATGGAGCCAGAGATTTGGTAGACAGAACGGATACTCCAGCGCTGTGCCCGGATAGCGATATTTGGACCATGTAGGCAAGAAGTGGTGTTTGGAGTATGACACGAATAGTTTGCTGAATGTTACTAAGGCTATGGATTTATTCGACCTTAGGTAAAGAACATCGGCGATAGAGATGCAATCCGAGCGAAAAATCAATGGAAAATCGCCCCTACCCTCCCACCCCCCAAAGAGGATGGCAGTTCCACCCCGGAGGGCAGGATACACGCAACCTCACCCTCCCTCAAAGCCGTACAAAGAGTAGCCTCGGGCGTCGCCTATCTGCTTGTCCCGGATTTAGTTTAGGGCCTATCGATACTCACAAACCACCCCACGCTGACCCTGCATGGCGACACGGGGGTTTCCCCAGGCGCTGAGGGTGGGGGGAATAGGATGGTGGTGACACATGTGGATTTGGGGATAGGAGTATACTTTCTTTGCTGGATTTGATGAATGTAGGGGGGGGCGCTGGAGGGATTTTTGGAGTGAGTCAGTGAGGTGGGATTGGATTTTATCTATATATGGGGTGTTGTGGATAGGTGTGTATATGTTTCCTGTGTTCGTTCCGTGCCAGCTAGGCGAGGGGGCTGATATTCGTTGATATACAAATTTTTTATTTATTTAGTTTTATATACTCATTTACTCATATGCGGTCCCGTTGATATACAGGGAATACATTAGTCTAAGAAAACAACATCTAAGAGAAGAGAACAAAGAAAATGCAGTTGCACATATGGAGACTACTATGACGTGTGATCATGAGCGGGGTCAAGATGTCGACTCTACTCAGAGGCCCGGGATTGACAGTTTAGCGTGAGGCCAAGTTCAGGGTAATATATTTCAGCCTAGCACACGCATCCAACCTGCTAGCTAGATTGCTCATCCTCTATAAAAGATTGTAAATGCTTGACCCTCATCGCCAACATGTCTTTAGTATACATACACAATCAATGTTGTATGAACCCAAGGAGCCTGAGTACTCACATAGAATAGAAATATGTAGGTAGGATATATAACGTTAGGTATTTTTAATACGCCTGCTTATTAGCTATTTCAAAAACTCACATATGTACCGAGATATATCTAGATCTCTTGATAATCGTATATACCTAGAAAGACATGATATCTCACAGCAAGTACCTAACCCACCAGCTCAAGCTCAAGCTCAAACTACCCACTTGGCCATATTGTAAGCCATACTGTGGGCTATGAGAATACTAGAGGTGCAGTAGTGGGAAGTGGAATCTATTCTATAGTAGTTTATATATATATATATATATATATGTTCAGGGCCGTTCCGGGATGGCATATATATCACTCCGGGCATATGTAATATAACAAGTTGAGAGGAAATCGAGTCTACTGTGTTATACATGAGATATATACATAAGAAAAGTATATAA
>Ga0307511_10003318_pt1 | contig 16565 bp, 21 predicted proteins | sample 13_EM_MG_FD_200266 | JGI IMG/M metagenome (GOLD analysis project Ga0307511, IMG submission 200266) | Populus trichocarpa ectomycorrhiza microbial communities from riparian zone in the Pacific Northwest, United States - 13_EM | ecosystem: Host-associated > Plants > Roots > Unclassified | place... | reverse complement strand
AGACGAGCCGTAGCCCTACAAGTGGCCCTGACATAATACAACCCTGGTCCGATGCGCTGCGGGCTCGAGGAATGTGACACCAGTGCCCAGATCCTAGAGATTGGCTAGTTGACCCAAGAATATGGAAGAGTCGGGAAGCTGGCTGGCCATCTACTTGAACGGAAGAATCGACCTCAACAATGGCTACGCATGGGAAGGAAGTTCTTCCGCACCCCAGGGTACGACTGGGACAGATGAGAGGGTCAATTATTTCAGACGGGTTCTTTTACTTTATCCCCATTCATTCAGACGTTTATTCAGACGTTGTTATCCACCCCCATTCAGACGATATGGGGGACAGACGTGTTAACCTCCTAACTTCAGACGTGACCCCCTCGATCTCTTATACCGCGCTTTTTGTTGTCCCAGACGCTACCACTTGCAGGCGTTTAGACATTCCAGACGTTTAGTTATCTCACCATTCATTGCAGATGACCCACTACCCACTCTCGTTCGCTGTTTCAGACCTTTACTCATAATTTCTCTCCATCCCCCCGCCCCCCACCTTCCATAGTTTTATTCCGACGTTTTTCTTTTCCAGACGCTCCTTTATCCCAGCAGCCATACTTATCTCCGTATCCACTTCCATTCTCCCCTTTCTTGTACATACCGCGCTGGGCCGACCAGATTATGTTGGGTGGGCCTTCAATCCAGCGAGCCTCCGGTTAGCTCATCATAGCCCCTCGTGCGGCCACATATGAGTAATGAGCATTCAAAATAAAGCAAGAAAAAGTCGACATGACAGCAGCCCGCAGGCAGCCGATGTCCACGAACGGCCCAGAACATCTACATATATTTACCTTGAGGATCATGAAGTGTACGCAATATAGAGATATGCACAGGCCCTTCTGGTTTCGCTTCATTGATCCGTGTCCCGATTGTTTGAATGCTCTCAACTCTTGTAGAATTGAGGCAACTCTATGATGCATAAGAGTGGCTGCTATATGGTAAATTGCATTTAACACAGCTGCATTCGGGTTTCCCTTTCTATGTCCAACAACCCTGTGGTGGGGTTACTTCAACCAACTCAGTATAACCTCGTGAAATGTGAACAAACCCCAAGAGGCAAGTCTAATGCAGTGCGGGAAGAGCGCCTCGGGACGCAATGTCAGTCAAGCTGAATTTTGCTTGAATCTAGAGTGCTCGGAATTTGGTGTAATTTCACGATTAGGATAATGCCCATCTATTAAGCCATAGCTCGTTAATAGAGTGTAGTGATTCATCTGTACCATGCGAATCCTGTCAAGATATATGAGAGCTGAGTATATCAATCCTCGATCCGGGGTTATTATTCTGACGTTGTATGACATTTAGTTGCACCGCCGCAGGGTTTTCAATAGGAACAAAAATTATATTGCTCCTCCATATTGTACCGTACTTTGCCTTATTTTTGTTCAGGAGCTGCTCATAATTTGAAAGCTCATATTGGTTATCTCCACCTAACGCATTCTCACCGTCAGAATTGTTGTTGGGTACGGTTGCCATAGATAGACTGTGTGTCCTATCTGCCGGGTGAGTGGGTGCAATATAAATATGGAATCGTGGTTGTGAATTCGCTGATGGTAGAGAAGGAGTTTGTTTATGTATATGATCATACAGTTCACCTCGTTCAAATAGTTATCATATGTAGAAGGGGTACATATTCTCCACTTTCATTGACAAGTGCAGCCGCAAGTTGTGGTACTTATGGTAATGGTGGGCCCTAAACCCCTCGTTCCAACACAGCCCTGCACAGGGCATCGCTCATTATGGACTGAACTGAAACAGATAAATTAATAACTATATTGTAAATAGTTTTAATTTAGATATACCTGGGATATCACAGAAGCAATTGAAGATCATACTTGAGATGTCACGCAAGCAGTTGCTAGCTGCAGATGTCTCTGAAACAGTACGTGAGCTATTTTTTTTAATTTTTTAAATAGTCAGTACTCGTATGCGGCCCTGTATGAGGGCCATGACGAGACCCTCGGAAGTCGGAGAGGATTCAAGGTGGCCCAAGTTAATCTGGGCGCACCTGCGGGATCTATATACAAAAATTGAAAAATTGTGCCGCTCAGCCACCACCCTCGCTCCGCCCCCCTCCTCCCTCCGCCACGCCCAAATATATCAATTCTGTCACCCCCCCAGCCGCCAGGGAGACGTTCCCACGCTCAAGTGTGAAAATAACAAAACGGCTTAAGTAGGAAAGTGCATGCGTGAGCGGTCAATGGAGGAAGTAGGTGGAGGCCTGGTCGGACCCTGATTCCTGCCGGGCGGTTTCGGTGATTGTTCGCTCTCAATGAACTCCCTAGTTGAGTTTCAAACATATGATGTAATTATTCAAGGCAGCAGCACGGCTAGGGGGTCGAACAATCCAGCCGGTGCTTCTCCCCGGGATGCGTTCCCTGTTCATATACCGTAGTATAAGTACGAGTAGTCATTTACCAAAATAAAAAAAAGGAACATGGAAGCCATTCCCGCAAATTAGGGCATTGGAGGCCCAGTAGCCCTCGAGTTCTCAGATGAGCATAAAGCACCGTAGATGCCACATGGCCGTCCGATCCATATCCCCCGTTGACTCCAACACCCGCATCAGGTTCCTGATTACGCCAAACTGTCTTTTCTTCGAGTCCCACACTCTCTTCTTTGCTGCGTCCAACCCTGCTTGCCTTGGGTCTGTTCTGACCGATACGCCAATCTCGACGATTTGGCAATTGGGCGCTATTTACAGTTCGGTTGACCGAACCACCAATTGCGCACAGACTGTCGTTAGCGCGACCGATTCACCAATATTGCTGAATAGTTCAACCGAACCACCAATGATAAGTGACGCATGCAGCATCTTTTTTTTTTTTTGAGTCTATACGCCTAATCAGCCTAAGGCTATGCGGCGCCCCCGTTTCCCCCCCCTCCGCTCCGGGTCGGGGGGTGCACCCACGGGAAAACGGGTTGCATAAACGTCCAGCCTTCCAAACCAAAGAAATATCCAAGGAAATACCCCTCATCCGCCACCACACCCCTCTTCCGGTCCGCCCCCGAATAAATGTATGCCTCCGCCACCAAGCCCCTGCCGGCCCTACCCCGTAAATATATGCTGCTTCCGCCACCACGCCCCTTCCGGTCCTTCCCCTAGCAAGGCAGCATAGAACTAAGGCAAATTAACGGAGATCCATCTGAGAGAAGAACGTTTCTACCAAGTCCACCGTGTAAAACCCTTTCTCATCTTTTTCCTTCTTTGCCCATCTTGCCCGATCATCCATATCTTCCCAGGTCCCCCACTTCCTTCCTATGTGTTCGCCATGCGTACAAACGAAGTCTACTTGCCTGTTTCCGCATACTTGCCACATCTCCGGCATTCTGGGTTACCTGCTTTTCCAATTCTATGTCGCCAGGCTTGGAGGTTGCCTTTTCCAGTGCGACATTGGACATATGCCAACCGTGTCTTCCTGTTCCACTTGATATCTCTTCCCATCCCTGCGCCCTTCACCCTTCTTTCTTCCTCTCTCTTTCTTTTCCACGCTTGCTTCAAACCCCCCTCCATGATTTGGGGGTTTTCTGGGTATAAGGTCGTAGCATGTTTGGCCAGCTGGTCACGCATGCAGCATAAGTCTATAGCTGAATTGTGCAAACGAACCACCAATGACTATATATAACATAAAAGGAAAGAGATGAATATGTAGGTTTAAAAGTAAGCATTTGGGCCTGGGCTACGTTACATGCAGCAGATATTAAAAGTTCTGATCATTTTATTTTTAGTTTTTATTAGCTCATTACTCACATGCATAGTATCTAGGATATGGCATGGGAAAGCATCCCCAGGTGGCGACCCACCAGGATGATCTAGCCCCTCGACCGTTCCAGTTGCCCTCATTTCAAAACCTTCGTTAAGTCCGGGCATAGTTTACATTAATAAGCTCATAACTAGAGTAGCTATAGCCAGCGAGTGGCAGCAGATATACATAGTTCAGGTAACAGGATGTATACGAGTGGTTCGGCCAGCACTATGACATCAATTAGCCATGACCTGTGTTGCAGGTAATAGAAATATATCCTTAGAGTCATTGGTAAAGATCTGGAGGAGAAGAGTGGAACATGAGATTGACAGATCGGTTGGGCAACCCATTCGGCAATCGGAGGGATTGGCAGTTTTCAAAATTGGTGAATCGGTCGCGCTAACGACAGTCTATGCGCAATTGGTGGTTCGGTCAACCGAACTGTAAATAGCGCCCAATTGCCAAATCGTCAGGATTGGCGTATCGGTCAGAACAGGTCCACCTCGTCTTCTGAATCCCCCGATCTGATCCATCTCCAATCCGAGCTCTGAGCCTGGGTCTAGATCACTTCCCGACTATTCTCCAATATACCTCGCATATTTCTAGCACTGGTTTGCATGGTGTCCATGCTTCCCACAGTACTTGCAGCGTGCAATTGCAGTGTGGTGTGGGAGCTCTTCAAGCTCTGATTAGGGTCCCGTTCCGATTCTCTGCTAGACTGATGCTGTGTTGCTTCCGGCACCGTCTGGACCTCTCTGATTAGCTGAAGTGTTGTGGGCGAGTAACGTATTTGAGGGGGATCCTGCGCACTTCCGGGATGCATGTATTTAATTGTTAAAAAATCGAATTATAATGCAAATAGACTTAAATTGAAACTAGAGTTTTAGTGTATATGTAGAAGCCATCTGCAAGTGCCCATGTAGGGTGAGCATTAATTTATGAGGTGCTGAAAAATGGAGGGTAGGAATTGGAGTATGTATGGACAGAAATTGATGGGACAGAATTGGGGCCTCAAAGGCCTTGTGGGGTTCAATATACGTTGTGCGTAATGTATAATACATGTGGACCTAGTATCAGGGCAAACAGCCTACCATGTGAAGAGATGTAGTGAACTATATAGTGGATTATGTTAAAAACTACATATTCTGAGGGATATAGGTATCAAGCAATCTTATATCAGGTTTATATGCGAGGTTAGGTTCAAACACATATACTTACTATTGGTAAGTAAGTCTTATATGTTATGAAGGTTTGGTGGGCCCTGTGTGACACAGTGCAGCTGAGGATAATTAGTGCGCTTGTACTGATATCACAAAGAGTAAACTTGTGTAATATGAAGGAAAACGCCGTGTTCTTATTGAAAACACATTTATTCATTGTAACATACCTTACTCCAGAGCCTGGCCATCTTGCCTACCTTCTGGCCTAAGCTAGTTCAATATATATGCGGATTTTTATACATTTTGGGGGGTATTTTAAAGACTTCGTAAGAGGCTTCATTAAGCACTATTAGTGTTGGTCCTAACAACATGGTAGCCCTATTCCTTGGATTAAGGAAGCTGACCCCCTAGATATCGGGAGAAATGGATTGGCTACCCTCAATTACGTAACCTTGTACAAGTGCCCCCATGGCCACTTCATGTCTGTAACTAGTTTCCTTATATGTAGTAAGATTTACCAGACGATATGACTATATGTATACCCTACAGAAAGGCTCCTTGATCTCGATATCCCGTAGGATATGTATTTCTTCACATAATCCACTTGGTAGTTCACTACATCTCTTCACATAGTAGGCAGTTTGCCCTGATACTGGGTCCACATGTATTATGCATCACGCACAACGTATATTGAACCCCACAAGTCCTTTGAGGCCACAATTCCGTCCCATCAATTGCTAGTCCATACATACTCCAATTCCTACCCTACATTTTTCACCACCTCATATAACAATGCTCACTCTAGGGCAGCACTTGCAGATGGCTTCTATGTATACACTAAAATTCTGGTTTTAATTTGAGCCTATTTGCATTCTAATTCGATTTTTTAACAATTAAATACATGCATTCCGGAAGTGCGCTGGATCCCGGCCAAATATGTTACATGGCATTGGTCATGGATGGGACTTTTGTCATCAACAGGAAATTACAATGATTGGGGCAAACATGAGCATGGTCTTATTTCATATATTCAAGACTTGACACTGGCTTCCCCAGATATTTCCGATTCTCGGCGTGGCTCCAAAAGTATTCCAGACCTCCATTAACGTCCCCGGTGTTGCTGCTGAGGTTGGTTTTGATTCAACCTTCCCATTACTCCATGTCTGTGCCGCGATATAGTTACCACAAACATGGACCAGGTGCACAGGGTGATATCAGTGCATATTGCCTAAGTTATCCCTGAGAAATAGACCATCTCCAAATCAATAGAACGATGGCGCATGCTGCCTGTTCGATGCAACCACAACGATATAATCTAAAATTGTGCAGAAGGCGTGCTGCCGAAAGATTTTGCTAAAACCCTGCAGAAATGTTGGGATGATGGCCAAATGGAGGATACCTTCTCTGGCTCCCAGCTTCGCACGCTAGACCCAGAACTTGGGGCCTACCTAGTATATTGTCTGTGCCATCAATACCGGGTTACTAATAAAAAGCCTTTGGTGAAGGTGTGGAATGCTATAGGTCACGGTGATCAGCAGCGGGATCCAGAAAACTTGCGTTTACCCACTAGGAATCTAGTCATTCAATGGATGTTGGATACATTGGCCAGGCGACGAGGTGTAAGTACAGCGGAAGGAGAAGCTATTAACCAGACTGTCCCTGACCAATGCAGCGGCGTCGTACGCGATGGGCTACAGGGAATTCATCTTTGATGCTGTTTTCCCTAGTACGCTTATCGCAGGGGAGGTCGCTGTGGGGATCTTAGAGCAGCAAGAGCTAGATCCATTCGAAGACCCCAGCGACGCATCAACTACAAGACTCTTCCTTCTTGGCCCTTCGGGCACTGGCAAGACCACATTATTAAGGGAGCTGTGTAGGCGAGCACTAATGAACCCAAATGCTCTGATAGACACCGCGCTTGAGATTGATCCAATGCGAGGCACGAAGTCTTGCCAAGAGCTCAAGAAGGAGAGGGATCAATTCCATACGGAGACCGCACATTTGGACGAGATTCTCAATACTCGCCAATCAGCCCAAACTCCAGAAAATGAATCTTCATCGCGGACCGCGCTCGCTATCACTACGGTATTTCCCTTCCTTCCAACGACGGGCCATCCAAGTTGGTGATTGCCTATCTGCCCGGGTGGGAAGGGGCAGAAACGAGAATTAACCCCGGCACAGCCGCATCATCGGAGGTAATTAATCAGGAACATGGGATTATCAAGGACGTTGTGCGGAAATGGGCACGAGGGGTCCCATGGATGGGAAGGCCATCAGGGAGGGTCGCATCGTGGTTGAAAGAGGAGCTGGAAAACATTGGTAGCGATGATAAGGTGGTGTTTGTGGTGTTTGCGAGGGAGGGTGAGAAGAGGCGGTGGAGGAGCTTAGTCGATTTTGTAGAGAAAATACGCAAGAGGGAAAGCTGAGGATGGGGGACCCTTTTTTAGATATTCCTGCCTTTTATTTTTCGTTTTTTTTTGGGGGGGGGGTTGGCTGAATAGCGTAATAATCTGTAAGATAGTTTTTCGGTTTTTACTTAGGGGGCCGGGTGTGGGTGGCATGTCTCATTGTCTGTCCTCTCTCTCTGGGTGCTGGGTAGTGTGGTCATGTGCATGTTTGTTGAATTATCTTTCTACGTTCTACCAAATGAGTACCAACTCGCTGCAAGTCCGTTGCATCACGAAATATAAAATCAACTATATCTGGATCCTGGCTCAATATCAGCATAGGTGACAGGTCATAGGCAGAGTTACGTCGCGTCCTAAGAAACTTCCTCGGGTTGCATACACTCGACTCACATATCGGTACGGAGGTAACCTACCAGACCTGCTGAGTCACGTCGCCGAACCTAACCAGCCAGGTATGTAGCCATATATGCAGCAGGCATGTGGCATAGCATACCACGGTTCCTTCTTCCCTGTAAGCCGAATTGGTACGCCAGTCATGACTGTGCTAGACACCACCCTGCCGCCACGATTCCTGCGCACCAATCAACAATGTCGATGATCCAGCCAAAAGCAGCCCGGGATTACCCTGCCTCCATCTCTAGCGTGGGTAGACACTACCATATGCTACGGCCTCAACTTCGCCCTGCCACCAGGCCATGTCTGGCCGGTTTTACCAAACTCGCTGCGTCATGATCGAACTCAATGCCGCCATCCCCCTACTTCCGTGGTCTCCGAACCTGCGTGAATTATTCATACATGCACTCCCACCACCCTTATCGGCCCCCTCTCACCAGAGCCGCACCTATACACCTTGTATTTCGACACCGCGGCTGAAAAACTGCGCTCGAAGATCAACCTGAAACTCGGGTGGCCAAAGTCTGCCGATCCCAAATACTACATGTGAATTGGCGGGGTTTGAAATGACATGGCCGTCCAAGATGTAGCTGCGATGGGCTGATGAGCTTGGCTGGAGCGGGGCAGTTGGTGATATGCTTCCCATCCGAGATACTGATACTCCGCAGGCGTTCGCGCACCGCAATGAAATTCCACGATTGCATATTTGGGTGGAACGTAATAGCACAGATGGTGATGGCGCGGCCTCATCACACCCCCGTGCGCACAGTACTACTCCAGACCCGTGTGTACCATCCATCAAGGGGTAGTGCATCATCACCGGGCCTGTCTTGGCGGGGCAGTGGGGGGCAATATGAACGGAATCATATCCGGTAAAATATATACGCATTCTAAAGATGCAGAGCTTCATTGACATGTGGTCGGAATGCGTCAGGGATATCTTGCGGGGCTTTACAGAAGGATAATTGGGTGGCATGGACTAGAGAAGGACCTGCAATAGACAAGCAAGCGGCCTCGAGTACGGGTGAAGTCTTGAGAATATACATCAACTTAGGCTTGCATGATATATTCTAACGCCTATAGATGCGTTATAAGTGAGGTAAACGTGCTCAGGCCTTTAGCCTAGCGCAGGCAGTCAATAGAGGCTTGGTGCACTTTTCCGGAGTCTGCATACAGCGTAACCTAGGCCTGGTAGGGACCAGTCCGAGCTCAGCTAGCCTGTACCGGCTTGTACCAATTAGGTATGCGTCGGGGTTTGGGTGTTTTTTAAAAAAAGAAACTTAGCACTCGTATGCGCCCCAGTAAGAGGGCCATAACGAACCCCCTGGAAACCCGGGAGGATTCAAGGAGGCCCACGTTAATCTGGGCGCACCAGCGATGTATGTACAGAGGATAATAAATAAATAACATTGCACAAGTAAAGAGAATATTAAGATCGCACAGGTGAAGCGAATTAGTTCCGCCGCCTTCCTGCGTCAAAGAAATACGGTATCCCAAAGATATTCGGTATTCTTCTGCAAGTACTCCGATCTCCATATGTAGCCCTTCTGCCGTCCCCGCTCCCTCCTGGTCAATCCACCTCATCTCGTGGTCTGTGTCTGCTGCGTAAACAGGCATCCGAAAAAGGACTCTACGTTGTCATACTGGTCGTCGTCCCCTTCTTAGACCCATCTTGGTGCGTCCAGTTTGGCCAACGTCCTAGGGAGCCCCAGGAATTCCTTCCTGAGTCGCCTGAACCTGCAAACCCCGAAGGTGATGTGGAAGCCGTCGTCCGCGTGGTGGTCAGAGGGGTCATCTGCCATCCCAGTGTCATGCAGCCATTTCTTCTGTGGCCCGCGATCCGTTCTGAGCCATGTGTATGCCGACATCGCTTTTCTATTCCAGTCGCTTCTCCTGATCCCGTAACTCTCGCCTTGTCTGTCTCCCCTCCTCGCCACCCTCGACTGCTTCCTGATGCCATCTTCGGTGGACGTGCACGGGGAACGGCTGTCACGCCTGGCAGGGATTCGAAGGTCACTTGTCTGTCCGCTTTCTCGTTGCCCGGAATGCCAATGTGGCTACGAATCTACGAAATGGCGGTGTCATGGGCCCTCCTGTGGTACAGTGCTGCTTTCAGTTGGACCTCTATGCCCGGCCTCGGGGGCTACCCGTTGCTGAGATTCAGGGTGGTGCGCAGTGCCGCCTGGGAATCTGTTAACAGGAATAGTTGGTCCGCAGTTTCTCTTCATTTCCGGTCGGCCACCAAAGACAACGGACCGAGTAAAGACCCGTATAGGTCCTCCCGGAAACCCTGCCCGTCTCCTGTGAACGTTGCTGCGGCCGCTATTCACTTGGCCCCGGTCCCGTCAGTGTAATCCATCCTGAACCCCTGCTGCGTTGATTGGTCCATCTACCTTAAAGCCTGCCTTTCCCGTGCCGTCGTGCCACTCAGTGTGGCCTAGTGAGTCCTTCCTATCCAGGAAGCAGTGAATCCACCTATCACCAGTACGTAGGGATCTCGTTGCCCATGAGATCGAGATGTGGTCCAGCCTGGAGTGCAGGGGATCGACCGCTGTGATCCATGCTAGCTTCTGGTGGCTGGCCCGTCATATGCTCCCATGATTTTCCAGAGGGCCTTGTATTCCAAGGTCTGCATCTTGCACAGGTTGAGATCCCGGTCCGGTCTGTTTCAGGATTCTGCTCCCCACGTGGAAATCAGTCTGATCGCCCCCATAAGTAGAGCGCGGAAGGCTCCCAGCGGGAGCCCCCCGTTGGTCTCGCCTAGGGGTAGCATGTTGTTCAGAAGGCTTTCAGTCTTGGCCGTTCTTTCATTGACGTGCTGCTGCAAGTCCTTCCTAGACTTCACCACTATTCCTGGGGTAACTGTACAAACGATTCGGTCGTCCCTCTGTTAGAATGCAGTGCATCTCATTCCGCCCATACAGTCGAACCTCTATAAATGCATCAATTCCGTCAGGACACTTTTGATGCATTTAGGCAGGTTTATGCAGTTGGACCGGAAGTGAGAAAACAACTGATATTTCACTAGATGCATGATATCCCGAGTCCATATCCACCATGCGACTATCCAATCCACTCTCCTATTGCCCAAGCCACTTCTTAAGGTGCGACTGCAGTTATAGAACCCATGACGGATGCTGGATCTTGCGGAGTGGCAGTACTGGGTGCAGTCTGGATAATATAGAGCTGTACGGCCACTAAAGCTTGGTTCGTTCAGTCTCTGCTTGTCTCGTTGGCTCCTGACTTGCCAGGACACACCATAATATCCGCCACTTTAGCCTAAGCTTGCGCCCTAGTTATGCATATCCGTAGGGCCAACACACACTAAAGCCACCTTTGGGAATTAATCTATGCTGATGCATGCAATTCAGAGGTATGCAGTTTTTTAGTGAGATATTAGATCCTGGCCCTAACAAAAAAACTCGTCAGCCGGTCGTGATGCATTTTCACCGGATATGCGCTTAGAGGGGATGCATTTATAGAGGTTCGACTGTACCTAACTATGCCGTCATCACCTTGTACACCTGCCCTGAGCCTATTCACCTAGAATCATGCTTATCTTGCATGCTTACCCTATTGAGCTGCACATGATGCCATGTGCGCTCATGTGAACGTTCATGTGCACACACGTACACATTTCCTTGAATACTATATATAGCGCTTGTATTGCCTGCTACTTCTGTACATAAACAACACATCAGTTCAGTTCGTCGCAGCAGCTAGATCAATACCGAGCATTTATCTCTTCTCTCATCTCTATCATATAGCACGTCCTTCATACCGCTCGCCACATTCGAACATAAGGAAATCCGCCCCCTTATATCCAACTCGGTCATTCATATGACAGAGCAGAGCCCCATGCATGTAGCCCGAATAAACTTAATACCCTCTTTATAGTCGCTGGCCCGCCCACCCGGATGCAGCCGTGTTCTCAATGTGCGTATGCGGTCCTATTCCCAATCCGGCGTGCGTCGGCGTCCCACCCTCATTGTAACGGTGGGCACCACACCAGAAGTGGGACCGAGACGGCTTGCGAGGACTCAAGTACTTCCATGTGGGCAAAGGCGCCATGAAGATATGGCTGCACCATATCGGGAAGGCACCGGAGCCCTTCTGTAAATGCGGAGGAACTCAGAACACGGCATACCCACCAGCCTCGGGATGCGTGACAGGGATGAGGATGAAATGGAAACACATCTGGACGGACCCGGATTTCTGCGTGGAGGTCACAGCCTTTTATTAATTACACCAGGGGAGAGATGGAAACGGAGCCCGTAGCACCCTGTACATGACGTCGCGGTCTAAACCGTTGAAGGCTGACTTGATGTCCATCCCGTTGACCTGTCCGCCTGCCCTTGACCTGATTTCATCCATCAACATAACCGAGTCTATCGCTGCCCTCCCTTTCCTTCCCGCGAACGCTCTTTTATGGGAGAGGTGCTTGTGGCTCATCAGCGTCTCCTTTTCCACCTTGTCCACTAGCATTCCTATGGTGTTGAGCAATACTATTGGTCTCCACCCTTAGACTTTTGACACGTCTCGCCCTGGCTTCTGTATCACCACCATCTCCATGAGTCTCCACTCCGGTTTGCTGGCTGTTTACCTTGGTACTCTTGTTGGCTTTCGTTCACTTTCTCTTGTTGAATTTTGTGTACCCTTTGTTTACAACATATGGCTTATTATATCAGCATTATCCAACTCGTGACCGATACCGCACCTCAGATTCCGTAGATACACTCACTATTCAATCCTAAAGAACTGCAATATTTGCACAGCCTGACATTGCCTTCCAATATATCTATTACGCTACGCGAACTTGCTCACCACACTGCCCTCAATTTGAATGAAGCATTTGGTTGAAATTTCACAAGGCTATATTAACATGAACTAACTACATAACTTAATTGCTGCACATGCAAGGGCAAATACCAAACGGATAAGATAATACCGCTGTGTTAAGTTCCATTTGCTTTGTAACGCGCAGTGCCACCCACCATACAGTTGCCTCAATATTTCTCCAGAGCCTGAGGACCACATTGACTGAGAGGCGGCGCCATCGGAAGAGGAACTTGTGGATTCAGAGGAAGAGGAACCCGTGGTCTCCGAGGTGGAACCGTACGCAGGAGAACTTCGGGACATGGGACCCGAGCCAGAAGGGCCTACTGAGATCACCATATATAGTGCAATTCATGTTCGTCAAGGTTAATCTATGTAGATGTAGAATATACTTGCAGTACAATTTTTTCTTGTCAATTCCCACAAGGGATAATAGGGAGGCGAACCCTATGAAGCGGACCGCATCCTCATTCATGGTCGTCTAGGGAATGTGCTTGTTATGGCCAACGGTTTCCTATGGTGATCAAGGAACCGGGATTTTTATAGGTACCAGGGTTCCACTCGGGAGTTGCGTATGGATAAGCCATGACCCAGACGCAACGCTTCAGGGCCGGATGACCAAGCCGGCAACCTTCTGGGATATAGTCGGTGATAAGGCATGGTTCAGGTGAGTGCTGACAGGCTGCCGAGGAAGTCGGCACTCAGCAGGGAGATGGGCGCTGATTAGCCATGGCCTAGCTGTAACGCCCCAGTTAGTCAGCCCCCCGCTAGTAGATGGGTGGGCGTACATGATGCCCAATGGAGATTACCAACTCAATGGCCAGCAGGAATTGCGAATGGATTGGTCTGATGAGCACAAAAGGGGGCCGTGATAAGGCACCACTCAGATACAATATCTGATGTGGCAATTACTAGGCTGATGACAGGGATGAAGGCAATCCTATTGCTTGGGGATTATGGAGACAAGTAGGTAGATTAATTGTATCCAGGGTCATGAAACCAGAAGACACTTCACCAGTTTGGTGGTAAGTACGATAGTAGTGGACTTAAAATTGATTTTATACTTTGTAGAATATGTAGTGAAGTGCGTAGCATCCTAGAAATGAGGGTCGGGGGGTGGGGTATGTAAATCAGCCTTCCTGACTAGGGGGGGTTCCAGGGGGGTTGGTGGATCGGAGGTGAATAGAACCCAAAAGTCTTCACTGGCCTTATTTTATGAATATATAGACATTATAATTACAATAGCTAGCGAATTCTAAGTGTACAATGCCCTCTTTGAAATATCTATTGTCTTCTACCCACTCTTGCAAAATTTAATCTACATGTGGGAAATACTAGGATAGGTTTTGGTGAAGGTTTAATTAAGTTGAGGAGTAGTATTTGGAAATTCGGAATACAGATGCCAGAGGTGGTAGGTGGTAGAATATAGAGGGGATATTCAGGATTATGGTAATAGGACTAAAGTTCTGAGTAGGTATCGATGTATAGATAGAGGATAAAGGAAACATCAGTACAAGAGGTCTAGTTCTCCTGTTGTCTTCTGAATTGTCCTGAGCCCCTAGACTAGGTTAACGTAACGTGCAGTCCAGTTATCAGGTTGTGGACTATCCATGGACTGAGGGACCCATAAGGTATTGTTTATAGATCATTCTATTTAAATAGTATAAACTACAGGTTCTGAGCTGCTCTATATGCTCCTGCTGCAAGGCGGAAGTTATTTAGGCCATTTACATCACGAAATAATTGAGTTTGCCTAATTGGCGTCAGATGTCCTGAATGTTGCTGGAGCCATTCTGCCAATTATGGACGCCCCGATCCCGATGGGCTGTCTCCGGACGCCACCGATCCAGATCGGCTGTGTCCAGATGCCATCGATCTAGATAGGCTGTATCCAGATGCTATCGATCCGGATGGGTTGTGTCCAGTGGCCACCTTCGGGATAGGTTGCCTCTGGACGACATACCTTGAGAAGACCATCTCAAGGAGAGTCCAATCCCACTACTTGTCTCTAGGTAGCACTAGAGTGGCCTGGGGCGGGATAGCACGTATACGCCGCATCAGGATACAAGAACTACTTAGTATAACACAGGATGCCAAGGCCACTGCATATGCTAGAGGATACTACTTCAAGCTTAGCATAGCTTAAATTTATGATTATAAATGCATGGTGTGATTAATATTGCATTCTATAAAACTATATACATAATGCTTTCAGCCTATATCCACCCTAGATCCGGCCAGCAGAATTGCGGTCATGATATAAAGTCGGTATCAAATGAGGTGCAAGGCGGGAAGTAGGGCGCTAGTGATATCAACGGTGCAATCATACCGATTATAGCAGCATTGATCTTGCTGCTTAGGTTACTGCCTAGCGGAACCTATATTAACAATCCTAAGCAATATCGAGAGATACTAGTATTGATTCTCGAGGTGCTATTCCCTAGAGGACTAGCTACTAGTTGCTAGCCATATCATTGCCCATATCGCCCCTGCGGTCACTACCCCCTACAAGACGTGTTAGCAATCCTAGCTGCCATGAGGGCATATTATTATTTATTCTGGTAGTACTATTACCTTGGTAACTGACTACTGGTAGCTGGCTATGTTGCTACCTATATCGCTACTACGGTCGCTACCCCGCAAAAGACATATTAGCCATGCTAGCAGCCATGTAGAGATAGTATTATTGATACCGGGGGTGCTATTACCTAAGGAACTAGGTAATGGTAGCTGGCTATGACGCTGCCCATATCGCTACCAGATTCGCTACCCCTTAGAAGACATATTAGGCATGCTAGGCGCCATGAAGGTATAGTATTATTGATTCCGGAGGGCCGATTACCTAGCAAACTGGCAACTAGTAGCAGGCTGTGTCGATCCTGCGTAGAGGAGATATTAGCTATAGCCATCCATATCGGGTTCCAGGTAATGTAAATTCTGCAGCACACTTACCAGCTAATAGTGATGTCGTATTGTTGCCACTGTCTCCACGTCGTCTAAGTGAATATTTGGAACTGCTGGCTGCTGTCTTGTTGAGATTGTGGACTTAAAAGAATCCTTAGGCATAAAGCTATGAGAAATCGAATAATTCGTAGTCCCTCGGCTAGGGCAGGAACCCGTGGGTGGTAGGGATGCGCAGGATCTACATGACGTCCCAGCCCCTGGTTGTCGAGTCGGAGTGTAACCCATCTGCAAAAGATGTATGCCGCATTGGCGATCTATACTTGAGAAGGAAATATAGCAACTTGTAGGGCTCGCTAGCGATGTGATGGAACATGATATATATCGGTAATTCTAGTATATCTGCCATAATCCGGTGGTAGTACCATATTTCTACATGGAAGGAGGTTTCATGCATATCTTACCTCTTCAGGCTGTTGTGGGATATATATATATATGTATATATTACAGGCGAAATCATGTATATTCGGCATGTTCGGGAAGTTGTGGGATATATATATATATATATATATTACAGGTAAATTCATGTATATCCAGCATGTTCGGACTATTGTGGGATATATATATATATGTATAAATATTGCAGACCAATTCATGTTTATTTTGCATGTTCTGGGTGTGGTGGGATTTATATATGGTAGGCGAATTCATGTATATCTTGCATGTTTGGGCTTTTGTTAGATATATATATATAGTGCAAGCGAATTTATGCATAGCTTGCAATAGAGCATGCTAGTTCAGATACACAGTAGATATACTATATATAAATTGGCCTACAATATATATATCTATATAGCCCACAACAGCCCGAACATGCCAGATAAATATGAATTCGTCTGAAATATATATATTTATATATATATATCCCACAACAGCCCGAACATGCCGGATATAGATGAATTCGCCTGCAATATATATATATATATATATATATCCCACCACAGCCCGAACTTGCAAGATATGCATGAATTCGCCTACAATATATATATATATATATATATTCCACAATAGCC
>Ga0307511_10003317_pt1 | contig 16566 bp, 20 predicted proteins | sample 13_EM_MG_FD_200266 | JGI IMG/M metagenome (GOLD analysis project Ga0307511, IMG submission 200266) | Populus trichocarpa ectomycorrhiza microbial communities from riparian zone in the Pacific Northwest, United States - 13_EM | ecosystem: Host-associated > Plants > Roots > Unclassified | place... | reverse complement strand
ATTCTGTATGTAGCTCGGTCAACCTGAAATCCCATCTGGCAATTCCCTTTTACCAAAACTAAAATCTCTATGTGTGATTGGGTTAACCTGAGATCTCATCTGGCAATAACCATAACCAAAATTCTATATGTAGCTCGGTCAACCTGAAATCTCATATGGTGATTCCTTTTTACCAAAGCTAAAATCTCTATGTGTGATTGGGTTAACCTGAGATCCCATCTAGTGATCTCCTTTAACCATAACCAAAATTCTATATGTAGCTGAGTCAACCTGAAATCCCATCTCGCGATTCCCTTCAACCAAAGCTAAAATCTCTATTGGTGGTTGGGTTAACCTAAGATCCCATCTGGCTATCTTCTTTAACCAGAACCAAAATTCTATGTACAGCTCAGTCAACCTTAAATCCTATCTAACGATTCCCTTTAACCAAAGCTCTCACGAAAACTCTTTCTTTTAACTGTCTTTTGACTCGTCTAAGTCAGTTTTTGAGAATTCTTCTATAATAAATAAAACATATTGTGCAATGTTGAGTTTGAATGCATGCATTCTTACCTGCTTTGGAAACATAGGTCCATCATTTTCTTCAATTTTGCAAAACCTTTTTTTGACATGAGCTTGTTCACCTGTTGGAATTGTATGCTAGATCTGTTTTCTCGCATTGTCTCTCTTACCCATCACATCTTCGAGAAGAAGTCTCTGACTTTTTTCAGGTGGCCTTTTTCTAAAAAATGTATGATTTGTCATTGCTTTTTATCATGCTCTTGTCAATGCTTTAACTTGTTTTTTTTCATATTAAGGGCTTTTTTGTTCTGTTTCAGCACATAAATCTTTTCAAAAAGAAAAAATCTTTAAAAAACTTGGTTTTATTCATGAAAATTGAAACTTCTAATATGCGCATCAAAAACTCTTATAAGCAATTCCTATTGGGGATTTGTCAGTTTTTTATAACGCTATTTGTATTTTAGGTCAAGCTTTCATCAGAAGTGATCTTTTATTTCAGGTTTTCAAAAGGTTTCAAGTATTTACTTGAAAGAAATTGTGTGAAGAAAAAAGTATTGTCCCGTGTTAGGATTTAACATTTTTCTTGCATGGGCAAAAGTGGGTCATAGCTCTTTTTATCCCATCGTATGGATAGTAAGATCATCGTCTATCAACCCAGGTTGTGCGTGTTTGATTAGAAAGGACTTCTAAAAGCGTGTAATGTAGGCTATGGTTATGGGTTATGAAAGAAAAGGATGCTTTATAGCTCAAAAGTGTTTAAGGGTTTTAAGACTTAAGATTACTTTTCTTCTGCCTCTTTTCTTGTGAAATTGTCTCGTAGACTGCATTTGGATATACTTTCTTTTATAAAGGAATTTGATTAGGGATCTTTATCCAAGTCTTAAAGCATCATCAAACCATCATCTTTTTTTTTCACACTCTTTTGTTTTCTTTCGTGTCTTTCCACTTTTATGATGATGCCCCCAAGTGTTGAGTTCTGACTTTCAAGGATCCAAGTGTGTGTTTTTGGCATTTCGCTTAAATTTCTTCTCCTCTTTCTTCTTAGCCCTTTCTCAATCATTGGATTTTTTTTAACATGCTTTTTAACATTAGTTCAACTATTGTCTCCATCTTTTCTAACAAAATATCTCTCATTGCCCCAAGTGTAGGGTGTGATCCTAGTCAGGGTTTTTATAAAGAACTCATTTTGACTCAAATAGGGACCACAAGGGATATAGTCTTTAGCAAGTGAAGGGATAAAAAACATGGTCTTTCCGCATTTCAAAACGCATATTATTAGGATTGATAAACTTTGTCCTCGTCCTAAAAGAAACCTGCGGATGATTACCCCAACCTTTATCCATGCAATTCAAAATGCTATTAAGAGACAAGGTTTTATCTAAGGGTTAACTTTGGTTTGTTTGGTTTGGTCACCTCTTTTACTAGGAAGTGCTTAAATTTCATCTTTGAGCATTTTATGATACATTTCTTGCAATCATGCACAAAACCCAGTTCTTTCAAGATCCTTTTCTTTTTAGAAAAGCTATTTAAATGTTGTGAGATCGATGCAATGAAAAGGGTTCTTTACACAAAGAAATCATGGACAAACTTCACTTCATTGATTTGGGAGAAAACTGTTCACATCATATATAATATCTTTTTACATAATCAGAATTCAAAGGTCTAACAAGATCTTCTGCGTCCATTCTAGACAATTTCAGAGCTCCTCCCGAGAAAGCCTTTTTTATTATATAAGGACCCTTATAATTTGGTGCCTATTTGTTTTGATCTTCTCTTGGAAAACAATATTTTCTTCAACACCAGATCCCCTTCTTGGAACAAACGAGGTCTAACTTTCCTATCATATGCCTTGGCCATTCTTTTCTAGAAGAGTTGATGATGACAGATTATAGTTATCCTCTTCTTACTGATCAGGTTGAACTATTCATATCTCACTTTGGCCCACTTGACCTCTTCTAGTTCGGAATCCACCAATACTCTTAATGAGGGGATTTCCACTTTCAAAAGCATCACCACCTCCATCGCATACACCAAAGAATACAGGGTAGTTCCCTTCGAGGTCCTGATTGCAGTGCAATATGCATGGAGAGAAAATGGCAACATCTCATGCCAATCTCTGTACATGATTACCATTTTCTAAATAATCTTCTTGACGTTCTTGTTAGTGGCTTCTACTACGCCATTTATTTTTTGCCTGTATGGTGAGGAATTCGAATGCTTGATCTTGCATTTGATATAGAGCTCCATTATCATTTTGCCGTTGAAATTCTATGCATTATTGGTCACTAGCTTTTATGGCAGACCATATAGACAAATTAAGTCCTTTTCTATAAACCTCTTCACCACCTTCTGTGTTACATGGGCATATAAATTGGCTTCTACCCATTTTGTGAAGTAGTCAATAGCCACGAGGATGAATCTATGCCCAATGTTGGCTTTCGGGTTAACAGGCCCGATCACATCAATTTCCCACATTGCAAATGGCTAGGGAGATATTAGATTAAACAGGGGAGCTGGAGGTGCATTGACTTTATCACTAAACACTTGACACTTATGACATCTCCTGACATAGTCAATGTAATCTTTCTCTAATGTCATCCAAAAGTAACCAGCTCTTTGTATCTTACTTGCTATCATATGCCCATTAGCATGGGTTGAGCAAATCCCTTCATGGACTTCTCGCAATACCTTCCTAGCATCGACCTCATTTAAACATCTTAACAGGGTTCCGTCAAATGATCTCTTGTATAAAACTTCTCCATCTAAGTAGAAGCTTGTGGCTAATCTTCTCAAGGTTTTCTTATCCATCTTGAAGGTTCCCACTAGATATTCTTGATATAGTAATACCAAGGGTTTCCATCTATCTCTCCTTCAACTGAACAACAATGAGCTGGGTAATTTCTGATATCAATGTGTACCATGTTGTACCTTATGCCTAAGATCAATTGTAGCCAACCAATGTCTCTAAAACATCAGCAAAATGGTTCCCTTCTCTTCTTAGATGGGTGAACTTTATCTCTTCAAATTCTTTTGTCATTGTGGATAGATATTCCTGATACGACTTCAACTTTTCTTCCTTAGTTTGCCATATACATTTATCTTTCTGATCTTCAGCTCTAATATAGCTTCTAAACTGAGGATACAAGCCTCATACTCAGCTGTATTATTGGTGCATTCAAAATGCAGTTTAACTGAAATCGAATACTGCTTTTTAGTACAAGAGATATTTAACGCGTCGATCCCATTACCATATACATTCACTGCTCTGTCAAAAAAATGGTCCACCAATCTATCTTTTCTTCTTCCTCTATTGACAATATATTTTCATAAGGGAAATCAAAATCCAAAGGCTCATAATCTTTAACAGCGTTATCAGCTAGGTGGTCAACAATTGCATTTCCTTTTACGACTTTCCTTATCATATACACTATGTCATAATCTACCAACAAGACCTGTCACCTTACAATTTAGCTTGAGAGATAGGGCTTGTTACATATATACCTTAGAGGATCCACTTTTGAAATCAACCAAGTGGTATGATACAACATATAATATCGTAATCTTTTTGCCGCCCACACCAGCGCACAACAAAGCTTTTCTATCACCGTGTATCTAGACTCACATTCAATGAACTTCTTACTTAGGTAAAAAATAACCCTTTCTTTCTTCCCGGCTTCATCATGCTGACCCAGTACACATCCCATAGCTGCTTCAGTCACTGTCAAATATAGTATCAAAGGTCTCCCTAATACAGAAACAAGCAAAGTGGATTTTGTAAATAATACTTGATTTTATTGAAAGCCTCTTCACACTCCTCATTCCAAGTCCCAGGATTTTTTTTCCTCAATAGCCAGAAGATAGGTTCACATGTTGTTGTTAGCTGGGTTATAAATCAGGCAATGTAGTTCAATCTTTCCAAGAATCCCCTTACCTCCTTCTTTGTCTTAGAGGATGACATAAATTAGATGGCCCTCACTATATCAGGATCCATGTCTATACCTCTGTCACTTACCACGAAACCTGGCAGCTTTCCAGTCTTTACTCCAAATGAACATTTTGCAAGGTTGAGTCTTAGTTCATACTTTCTCAACCTCTCAAATAACTTTTTCAAAACTTTAACATGATCTTCTCTCTTCTTGTACTTGGCAATCATATCATCCACATACACCTTGATTTCTTTGTGCATTATATCATGGAAAAAGGGTCACCATGGCCCTTTGGTAGATGGCCCCTACATTCTTCAAACCAAATGGTATAACCTTATAGCAATATGTTCCCCAATATGTGACAAAAGTTGTTTTCGCTTTATCTTCTAGAGCCATTTTTATCTGGTTGTATCTCAAGAAACCATCCATAAAGGAATATGTGGAACTACATGTAGCGTTGTTGACCAAAACATTTATGGTTTCGAGTTCTTCTACAGCAGGTTCTAGGTCTGTTCATGTTGCTCCACTAACTTTGTGAATTCCTTGATATTGCTTTCATCCCACTCTTCTTCTTCTATAGCTATCACATGTTCATTAAAGTTTGGCCATTCATTCTTGATGCTAAGTGTATATGATGTTGTGGAAGATCTGCTTTCAGGATTCTTGAAAATGGAAAGTGTTCGGTGTAAATGCATAAATAAAGAGACAAATTTGGAAAATGCATGATCTCATTATTTAAAGCAAAGGTGGGCTTAAAAAACATAGACAAAACCTAGCTGACATCACGAGCCTTGATTGTCAACTAGAGAAAGAGCAAACAAAAGCAATGACAAAAACATGTTAAGCCAAACAAAGTTGGTTTACATTTTAAACACTACTAGAGCTTCTTGGGTCACCTAGTTTTGAAACTTCTCGCCCTCAGCCAGCTTTTACACAAAGGTCTTGGCTGAGACTTCTTCTAGAGTGTGGACAGTCAGTTGCGGCAGTCCTTCATCTTCTTTCCCAACCCTTGTCTTCCTGTCATCTCTTTTGACCTTACCCTCCTCCTAGGTGTTTATGTTTATAATTGACAATTCTTGACCAAGGCTTTCCAATCCTTTATCAGGTTGCATTACATATGTAGCTTTTGGGAATGAAACCCTAAGGGGTGGGATTTCCAGCTCTTCCGCTGCAGGCTCTTTTTCCTCAATCCTAGTCATTCTTCTTTCCCTTCTTCTACCAGCAGCCCATTGATAATCCTCTTTTTTAGGCTTATACCCAAATGCAAATCTTTGATCAACACACTTTATATGTATGAGATTAACCCTTTCTAGTATTCCGGTGATATGGTTATACTAAAATGGAACCCCGCATTCTAAAAGCATTTAGCCGCCATCTTTGCTACTTCTAAGATATTTGGCCTTCTCAGCACTGTGTTCTCGGGAACCTAATTAGTGTTCACAATCTTGAAAGCATGGACATTCTTGTCCTTGCAATCTTCAACCTCAATGAAAGGTATGACCATATTTTTTATCATGGATATTGTTTCTTCAGCTTTGATAATTACCAGCATCTCATTCATGATATACTTTAAGCATTGGTGCAATCAAGGTTGTTAAAAACGCATTTTTAACACGGCACGGAAAATACAAAATAAACTCGGATCGTAAAAACGGATCGTAAAATCGTAAGGAAAATTTTTTAAATGAAGAGCAGTGCATAAAATATCGAGAGTTTTCTTTAAATGAAGAAACATATTCTTTCAAGAAAACATATATCATCAAGATAATGAAAAGCAATTAGCTAAGAGCAACTATGCAATAATGAGTCAAACCAGTGAATCCCTATATTTATTGGTTAATTATGATAAGATCTCCCATATTTATTCATGTCTTCTTGATCTTGATCAATTATTTATTGAAAGTGCTTTGAAACAACCTGGAGCATGGAAAATGCTTTGAAATTTGCAGGCTGGGGTGGGTGTGACAGGGTGTTTTATGTTGGTGTTGCAGAAAAAAAAAACAGGCAATACTGAAACAACATATTTATATATAAATCATCTTCTATGTATTCACATCCAACCAACCTCTGCAAATTATAATTGTACCATTGATGAGGACGATCATGAGATTGGAGAATTATTTCAGTGTAATCTAAAATTCAATTAACTTTTGACAATGCTTCTGTAGTCTATAGACTGTTAAGCTAAATATAAATATATTTAGACGTACAAAACACTAATATAGAACACTAATAAAATTGAAGGAAGATCATTTACAGACCATGTCTTCAATTGATTTTATTATGCAGGCATGCATCATCTCATTAGCAACTGTCATTGATGCTGATGACAATAGAGGTTTTTTAATTTCTGCATTCTAATTAACTTATGTTTTACCTTTCCTTTTCTTTTTATGGCTTTTCAAATCTTCTGCCTCATTCACTACTTCACCCTGCAGAAACTTCTTACATAGAAGTAGCAACATCAACAGTTCTTTTCCCCACCTCAATACTTTGTCCCTAGATTAAATTTATAAATCGAATTTGTTTTATGCTTGCAGTTTTGTCAGCAGTATCTGGGCTACATGTCGCTGACAATAAACTGACTAAGTAATCCATGAATACATTAGGTGATCGTCAATTTATTATAAAGGATTTCAACATCAGAGAGTAATTTTTGCCTATCATTTTCTAAACAAGTTCAAAATCGAAGACCACCCATTCTTCCTATTCATTTACCCAAACCAAAGAACTACTCTTAATCCCTTTCCCGTGCATAAAACCATCAAGAAAAAGCTTATAATTCTCAATCATAAGCCTACATCCATCACTCCCATAGCTTACAAATATATGAATATACACAAAAATTGCAACACAACATAACCACATGACCTGGCAACGAAAAAAACTTCAAAGTTGCAGATCGTAGATCACTGACCGGTAGGTTACAATTTGCAGATACAATTCTTTTCCACCCAGATTGATGATTTGCTTCCAGGAGTACAAGTAAATGGAGATTTAGATTTTCAAGAATAGTTAAAAAAAGAGAAAGGGCTGAACTCTGAAAGTGAAAGAGAGGCAGATTACAAAGATTGTTTGTTTTGAATTTGAAAGTTTGGATTTTGCAACGCTGAACTGGAGACATTTTGAGAAAAGGAGGCACTTTGAGAAAGAGAAATGCTAGGTTTTGACTTTTTGGTGCAGTTACTGCACAGCATATAATATATTCCTTATAAACTCGTGAAACCGGATTTAAAATCGTGATTTTACACGATTTCAATGATTTCACTGATTTGATACGATTTTGTAATGATTTTATTACTTTTCAAGTTTTTAACTCGATTTAACACGGTAACATGTATTAACTCGTAAAATTGTACGATTTTACGAGTTAAAATCGTGATTTTAACAACCTTGGGTGCAATGACAAAGTTACTGCCCCAACTGCATGAATCCAAGGTCTTCCCAATAACATACTATAGGAAGGGTGGATATTCATAACTTGAAGCGTTACTACGAACATTTGTGGTCTCACATATAATTCCACTTCCAAAGTCCTAATTATTTATCTTGGTGAACCATCATATGCTATTTCCATCATAGTACTCGGCTTTATATGAGATTCATCGATCGACATTTCTTTTAGCATGTGTTTTGGCAGCACGTTAAGAGCCAAGCCATTGTCAACGAGCACCTTTCCTATGAGGCAATCTTTGCACCTAACAGCATGTATAAGGGCTTGCTATGTCTAGTTTCTTCAGCATCTAGCTCATCTGCTGTGAAATAAAGATAATTGGTTGCGTGGATTCTCCCCACCAAATGCTTCATGGTGTTCTGCTCAATGTCTTAAGACATATAAGCCTCATTCAATACCTTTTGCAAGGCATTTCGATGCGACTTAGAGCTGAGTATCAAGGATATAAGGGAGATCCTGACCTAAGTCTTTTTTAGTTGATCTACTATGCAGTATTCAATGTGCTTTATCAACTTTAAAAATTCATTCGACTCTTCTTCAGTCACCGACTTATTAACTTCTAGCTCCTTGTTCAGATCTACCACTTATTTGCCTTTTGCCTTCCTCAGCCTTCAGGTGTGAAGCACCGACCACTTCGGGTCAACCTAATGATCTCAGTTTGGAACAAAGGAACAATGGTTTGGATGTTACGGGTATATCTATAATTATAAGGCAATGCATTATGACCTCCTTTGTTTACATAAGAGGGTTTAGTCAGGATCAGCTTTGGTGGCCTATTATCCGTTGGTTAAATCTTACATACCTCTGATAGCCTTTCTTAACCTTCCATCATCCTCACCTTATGACTGCCCTCCATGGCTTCAATCCTTAACTCCCTTGTAATCAGCATTTTTGTAACCTTCTGGTGAAACTCAATGCAATCCTCGATATGACGTCCCTCTCTTCCATGGAACTCATAATAATCACATCCCTCTAGATGATATTCAGTATTCATTTCAAGAAATCCTGATTGTACCAATATATTGTACAACATTTTCATAGATACCCTCAACACCTTGCTTTTATTCCTGACTTCTATCATACCCACTCTGCTATTACTTGCAACATGATTAGGCAACGAGTTTGAATTAACATTGGGCGTGTCTTCAAATGAAACCTATCCTATCTTGATGAGCTCCAACAACCTCTTCTTAAAAGTGTAGCAGGTTTCAATCCCATGCTTAGGATTACCAACATGGTACTCACAAGTCAACTTTAGCTTGTACTAGAGGGGAAAGGGTGGTTGTAGTGGTAGTGCAGGGATTGGAGCTATGTGTCCAATGCTCGACAATTTGGCATACAAGTCTTTCAAATGCATAGGTAATGGTGGCAGTTGTTCCAAAGTATATCTTATATTTTGACTTTGGTGGTTGTTTTGGATGTTTGGTTGGCTATTTATTCGTTTGGTTTGATTCAGGGTAAAAGGTTTGGTAAAGTTCATGTTGGCAAATTGAGAGGTAGGCATCTGTGAGTTCTGGTAATTCACTTTCTTGCCTTTGTACCTGTCTTCCAAGCTGTTAACGTCACCTTCTCTTTTCCTTCTAGTAAAACCTTTCTTCTCTAAAGGCTTAGCTATGCGCCCAACTTTAATCCCTTGCTCTGTTCTTTCAGTTATGCATACAACATCATAGAAATGCTGAGATGAACTACCTATTAGATGCTCATAGTAGGGTGCCTTAAAGGGATTGGCGAACAAAGTTACCATCTTTATCTCCATTAAAGGGGATTGGACATGTGTTGCCTCATCTCTCCATTTTTGTGTGTAAGCCCTCATTGATTTTTGGCTTCTTTTCTCCATTAACATAAGGCTTGTTCGGTCCTGAGCAATTTCTAAGTTGAACTTGTACTGCTTAAAGAAAGCCTCAACCAAATTATTCCATTTCTTGACCTTGGCATTGTTCAACCTCATGTACTAGCTGCGGGTAGACCTTACTAGACTATCTTGAAAAAAATAGATCAGCAACTTATCATCATGGATCACCTCGGCTATTTTATTGCGTAGGATCGAAGGTGAGTGCTTAGACATTCCAGACTGGTGTATTTAACAAACTTAGGTACTCTAAAATCTTTCGATACCATAATGTTTGGTACCAAATATACTTCAGCTGCTCGTATGGGGTCAAACCAATCATTTCCCTCAACTGCTCTCAACATTTCCTCTAAAGCAGATAACTTATCGTGGTTCATAAAACCAGTAGACCTATTGTCAGAGGGCCCATCTGCTATTAAGTCCATGGTGATTGGAGCTTGAGTTGGTTGGATAGAGGTGACAAGTATAAAGTGTTGCTTAGTCGTTGAATCTGCCCTCAAGTTCTGAGATGCCCTAGGGATATAGCAGTTGGTGCTCCCACAGGTGGTTAGGCAGACGTTCCCTATCCATTCTTGGCTATTAAAAGCTGCTCAAGTCATCCGAGCAACTTCATATTTCTCGGATTCCAATTCATTTTGGTAGTGGGATCTTAAGTGAGCTCTCTCTTCGTTATCCATTCTTGATCTTAGCCGGGTGTAGTGGACCTTAGATGGGGGACCTATGTTTCATGATTTTGGAATGCATATGATAAATATAAGTGAATGTATGATAAAAATGCATGATTATGATGCATATATAATATGAGCTTGGCTTTCTAAAGAACGATCGATGGCCACCACTTTGCTTGTGTAATGGGTATGGATTATTTTGTCACGTTTCTTGTTAGAAGTAATTTTGCTCAAGTCATTGCTTTGGTAAACTTAAACTACACTCCTTAAGAGATATTTTACAAAAAGATGGGTCAAAGCCCTTTTTATTGATAATATTGGCTAGTTCATCACTTTCTTTTTGGAAAAGAGAATACAAGAAAAAGAAATAGTACATCAATCTTCCTCTTCAACTATATTTCTAGCCAACGATAGGAAAGCAAAGCCCTGAATTTCATTTTTTTTCTAAGAAAGCATCAGTCTCAGCCAGGCTTTGCTAATAACAAAAGATGTCCCTTCCTCCCTTCGGGTATTGGTCCTAACAATCCGAGCATGCTCGACAGCTTTGTCCATTTGCTCATCTATTTTGGTCATCCTCTCTATAAGCAATATATTGCTTCGATTCAAGTCATTGTTGTTGGTGTCGATCTAGTTTTTATGCTTCTCTAATGCTTCCAACTTTTTGGTCAAATGATTTACCATTTCTCGTTCTTTGTCGCACTTCGCCCTCAACATCCTAATTTTGTTTTTCTTAGTCATTATATCATCTTTGACAACCTCATCCTCCTTCTCTTTGTTTTCAAACTCTTGTGCATCAACTAGCCGACTTTCTATCATCAAACATTTCTTATTCAGCTTCTCGTATTTCTCAATTCTGTCTAACAGCTCAGCTTGAATGTGCATGAATTTATCCTGATTGTATTCGGTATTTTCTTGACAGTCATTAAAGTCAGACCTTAATGCTTCAAGTTCAAAATTGTTTTGCATCAAGTTTAAACCCAGTCTTCCCCTTTCTTTCTCAGATTCTTCCATTGCAGCCTTTTCTTTGCTCAGTTGCAACTCTAATATCATTATTCTTGCATCTCTAGATTCAAGTTGCTCGTTTAGAAGTGCTCTACTCTTGTCTCCCTTCATCATCATTGTTTCTAAAGTTGCTTTGTCTCCCATGCTTTTTCCCAATTCTATTTGGAGCTTTTCTAATTGCTTTCTCAGGTCTTCCTCATTGCTGACCTTTTTCCTTTTTAATGATCCTTTTATAACTTATAAAGATCTGGCTTCTGAAAGTGGCACTCTAGGAGTAGTAGTTGGGATCAGATTCCTCCACCTTGCATATCCTTCACTTGAGCTGGGGTCTCTCAAACTTTCAGACTTTTTTTAAATCAAAGTCAAGTGGTTCCAATCTTATTTGATAGTTTCAAGAAATTTCTCGTGCAGACTAATCCTTAAATAGTCCAAAGAATTCAGCAAGTCCAACAGTTCTTGGGACATGTTGAATGCCACCTAATTGTCTTACCATAAAGGCTAGAGCATAGCTAATGTAACCTATAATCCCAACTTGCAATCCTAATTGTCTTTTATAACTTGTGAAGATTTGACTTCTAAAAGGCACTCTAGGAGCAGTAGTCGGGGTCAGATTCCTCCACCTTGCATATCCTTCACTTGAGTTGGGGTCTCTCAAACTTTCAGACTCTTTTTGAATTAGGGTCAAGTGGTTCCAATCTTGTTTGATAGTTTCAAGAACTTCTTGTGCGGACTAATCCTTGAATAGTCTAGAGAATTTAGCAAGTCCAACAGTTCTTGAGACATGTTGTATACCGCCTAATTGTTTTACCACAAGGGTCGGAGCATAGCTGACATAACTTATAATCCCAATAAAAGGTACCTAACATTTTTGTCCACAACTTACTAAGTCATCTACCACTTTGACCCACAGGGCTTTCCAGCTAAAGTTGCTACTAGGTAACTCTTGCAGCTTTTCCATCCAACCTTGATCACCCAAGCTTCCTCATTCTTCTTCTTCTACCAACTTCAAGGGTTTTTGGTTAAACCATAAAAAAAATTATTAAAAATTGGCTTCTTGGTTTCAATATGGCTCACCATCCATATGTATAATAATTGTGTACAACATCTCATTGCACCTTTCCTAGTCTTTCTGAAATGGTTGAGGGTCAGGAAGGTTTTAGCTAATATGGCAGTAATAGGGTTGACTTGGGTATTTTCATACTCCACAAATGTAGTAGCAGATTTTAGACTTATAACCCCTATTAAGCTTGGAAACAACATGAGGCCATAATTTCCACTTTTTTCTATTTCCACTTAATACCTAGAGTAATCAATCTTTCTCTTTCTGACACTGATCCATCCTCTGACTTCTTTTTTTCTAGTTCAGCTTCCAGTAATTTCCACTTCAAACAGCTAACATTCTTCTCTAAAAATCTATCCAAATATGGGAATTTTAGTAGCTTTGATAACTCAGGAATCACCTTGTCACTTCTCAAAGGGAAATAGACTTTATGCAGATGTTTAGGAAATTCCATCAACATTTTGTATTCCTTTATAGTGGGACATAGATCCATATTACTTAAGGAAAAACATCTGTAATCAAGATCCCAATAATTAATCAGGGCTTTGGCTGTTGGGTTCAGTACTTCTATCTTTGCAATTTCTAACAATCGTCCATACTTCCTAGAAAACACCACCTCATCAATGTTCTGAATATGGGCCAAAATTTTCTTCATCTCATTTACCGTGCAATTCAGACTTTTGACCAGTGGTAGTTTATTTACATCACATCTAGGGCAACTCCCTCTGACAGTTGTGAGAATTCAGAATTCTACCCATATTCCACAATAGTAAACTTGGTAATGATGGCTATCTTATCGTTCAGAATACCTGTTGTCGCACGTGTGCGGCGTCGTGGCGATGCGTCCACTCTTGTAGGTTTGAAGTAATCGGGAAAATAGGGCAGACAAGGAATTCTTGTCTTTTATTTGTGAAAAGCAGGAATGAGAGTCGCCACCTAGTATTTTGGTCACTAGGAACCCTAACTGGTCTCAGAGATTGGGTACGGGGACTGGTTACGTAAATGGAAGGTATTAGCACCCTAAATACGTCCTTCCTAAGGTAAGCTGCATTGTTTAATTGTCTAATTGTTTTCTAATTGTTGGTTTGTCCAAGGTTTAAGAAAAGTCCTCCTTCGTAAGAAGATCCTTATCTTATCGGGTAAAAGTCTATCCATCCTAATGTCTATATAAAAAAAAAAACTACCTTTTTAATATCAAGAATATGTTTTACGTATAAATTCGTAACCCCAGATACTAAAAGAAAATAAAATATTTTTTGGGTGTTTTATGAAATATTGGCCAAGTTCTCATGGCTTTAATAAACTGGTTATTCAAGCCAAAATACATGCTAAAGCTTATTTTTGATTTTTTTTTTGTTTTATGTATGAAAATATGATATGATATTTTTTTTTCTTTGAGAGACTTAGTCGTATGCATGAAAACAAGACATTTTTTGTTTTATAATTTTTTACAATGTTTCAATGAAAACCGAGTATTTTAATACAAGACTTGCATCTTTACGGTATAAAAATACAAACCAATATTAAGCAAAATTGATAAAAAAAAATATGCGGGAAAATCACAAAATTTTTCGAAAAGATTTTTTTCGGAAATTGTTGGACTGGGTTGGACCCGGCCCAGCAATTTTGGTTTGGGTCGGAACTGCTCGGCCTAGTGAATAGTGGAGAGTGTTAATTCACTCTCCACTGTTCACGCAGAACAGAGGAGGATGAGGTTGGAGAAGAAGAAAAGGAGGAGGAAGAGGAGCAGACCTGCGGTGAGGTGTTGTCGTTCACGGTGGTGGTGTTGTGGTTGCAGACGATGGTTCCAGGCGGTTGTTCCTCCTCTTTTCTCCTATTTCTGCGTTGCTTCTTCTTTCGATTTATGTTTCCCGGCTTCTGTTCGCCCGCTTCTCTGTTTCCTTTTCTGTTTTTGACAGTGGTGGTGTTGTTGTTGATGGTGTATCAAGGCAGTTCTTCTGGTGGCAACAGAGGTAGTCAAGCTAGTGGTGAAGGTTTTGACGGCTGGAGACCGTGGTGGAGAAAGAGAGAAAGAGAGGAGAGAGGTTCGGCTAGTAGCAGAAATGAGGGGGGGAGGGTGGTTTTTTTGTTAATTTTGGACCCAATTCTCTCCACCCTTCGACCATGAAAATCAATTCTATTTATAGAAGGTAGAAGAGGGACATTTTGCCTCTTCTGGTGCCAAATCTCGGCCCTTGGCTCGACCCCAAAGTATCCCAATCATTGGTTCAAAGTAGCAATGATGAACTGTCAATTTTGTGCAGGAAAATGACTGGTCGGGTTAGTCATTTTAGGGCGGTGCCACCGCCTCTGAGGCCTCAATCAGCCCGAACGGTTTACACTAGCGTGTAGTCAGGTAGTTTCTGGCCACTTTTATTTAACATTAGGAATACGTCTTACGTTAGGCTCATGCTACTTTAAACCATTCTGTCAAAAATATACTGTCAAATTTCAATCTTTGTATTTTTTTTAACCTCATCAACCAATTTCTGGCCACTTTTTAGGTGCTTTGCCTTATTTTTTCACTGCTATTATTATTTTTGGATTTCTTTTGAATATATCTTTATTTTTTGAAAGAGAAAAGGCGATTTTAGGGAATAACCCAAAAATGGGTTATGACACCTGTAATCCAACATGCTTTATGGTTAGGCTCATGCTTTATGCAAAACAGGTATTATGGAGCATACATCTTAAAGGCAAGTTCCAGTTATTTATGTAAGACAAAGGGTAGGTTGACTACTTAGTATCTAAAAAGGGTCTCTTGTTGTCTTAGTGATCACCCTCGTGAAGGTAATATGGGGGCTCAGTAGGTAATAAGATGACATGTGGACCAATCATTACCAGTCTAAGCATTCAACAAAAAGTTGGGGTTTACACAAACTTAAACCTTGACTAAAAATTGTAAGGTAAGCTGTTAGTCCCCCACTTAACCTAAAGTTTTCAGTATAAACTCTCATAGAAAAAAGTGAATGATGCATGAATAAATTCTATACAATGCATGAACAAACATGTACAAGAAAATAAAGCGCATAGGAAAAATAAATAAAGGAAATGCATATTAACAATAAGCACACAAACCAAACAATAAAACAAAACAATCAGACAAAAACAAAGCTTAGTCCATATGGGTCCCCAGTGAAGTCGTCATTCAGTCACACATGTGCGGTGTTGTGGCGATGCGTCCACTCCTGGTATCCTGGTATCGGGAAATAAGGAAGACAAGGATTTTGTTGTCTTTTATCAATGGAAAGATGGAATAAGAGTTGCCACCTAGTATTTTGGTAATTAGAAACCCTAACTGGTCTCAGAAATCGGGTACGATGACTGATTGCGTAAATGAAAGATATTAGCACCCCAAATACACCCTACCAAAGGTAAGCTGCATTGTTTAATTGTTTGATATATGCTAAGGTATTGTCATATTTTCTAATTGTTGGTCTGTCTAAGGTTTAAGAAAAGTCCTCCCTAGTAAGGACATCCTTATCTTATCAGGTAAAACCTAACCATTTTAATGTTGACAAAAAGAACTAACTTTTATTTAACATTAGGAATGCGTCTTACGTGTGAGTTCGTAATCCTATGTGGCCTAAATGGGGATTTAATAAAAGAAAACAAAATAATATTTTTGGTATTTTTGAAATATTGGCCTAGTTCTCATGACTTTCATAAACTGGTTATTAAAGGTCAAAATGCATGCTAATACATATTTTTTTTTAATTTTTTTTGTTGTATGAAAATATGATATGAAAATTTCTTATAAGCATGAGAGACTTGGCCGTATGCATTAAAACAATTTTTTTTTTGTTTTTCTATATAATTTTGCAGCATTTCGAAGAAATCTGAGTATTTTAATACCGGATTTGCATCTTTATAGTATAAATATGCAAACCAATATTAATCAAAGTTGGTAGAAAAATATGCGAAAAAACCATAATTTTTTTAAAAGGATTTTGAAATTTTTTTCAGAATTTTTTTTGTCCTTTTTTAAAAAATATATAATATTATATTATATATTGTTATTATTATATATTGGGTTGGGTCTAGCCCAAATATATAGGCTGCGCCCACCTTGGTTGGGTTGAGATTCAACCCTAAAGAAATTGAGC
>Ga0307511_10003316_pt1 | contig 16566 bp, 9 predicted proteins | sample 13_EM_MG_FD_200266 | JGI IMG/M metagenome (GOLD analysis project Ga0307511, IMG submission 200266) | Populus trichocarpa ectomycorrhiza microbial communities from riparian zone in the Pacific Northwest, United States - 13_EM | ecosystem: Host-associated > Plants > Roots > Unclassified | place... | reverse complement strand
AAAAGTGTATCATATATGAAGGGCTTTATTTTTCCTTTATACATGGACAAGGTGCCCCCTTGTGCCTAAGAGGGATCAAACATTTATACTCAGGCAATATGTGTTCTCGTGCCTAAATGGATTTTTTTAAAAAAACTTGGATAAGGTGGCCTCTCATATCTTGGGAGATTTTGTATTTATACTTGGCAATAATATACTTGGCAAAAAAAACTTGGATAAGGGATGAGTAAAAAAATCAAAAAACCGATTAAACCGAGAAAACTGAAAATAAAATTGAAAAAACCGAACTATGAAAAAAAAATCAATTAATAAAAAACTGACCAGTTCAGTTTCAATTTTATAAGCCTGAAACTGAAAAAACCGAACTGAACCAAACCGAACCCAAACCAGAAAAAAACCGAGCCAAACCGAGAAAAATCAAAAAAACCGAGCCGAACCGGTTTTTGTTCTAAAATAACCAAACCGAACCGAAACCGGTCGGTTTGAACTGGTTTCAGTTTTTTTTGGTTTGGTTACTTTTTTTTTATAAAAACCGAACTGAACCGAAAATGATCACCCTTAGACAATATGGTTTTCCTAAACCGAGAGGTTTATTGTTTTTATACCTAAACATCTTATTTTAATTAGTAGAATACTTTAAGAAAGATTTTCATGAAAGCCAACAATTTATTAATGTTTCATGATTTACACAAGTCATTATTATTTATTAATAGTATGACTTAAGATGATCTAAATGTTATAAGTGGGGTAATATCTTCCCTTCTTCATATTATAAATGGTAAGTGTTGGTCTTGATTAAGTGGATGAGTTTTTAAGGTTTATCGCATTTTGATGATTGCTTTCCCTTACCTTCCATATTGCATATAGATTTAAGCTTTCTTAATATTAGATCTTTTATACAAAAGCATCGACTTTTTACTCAAATATTATGATATTAGGCAACCTTTTTTCATACACCTCATTCCAAACTAGTGCCATTATGTAGGTTTCTTCTAGGAGGTCCAAGTTGGTCCTAAATTTTTTATCAATAATTCTGATAGAATAACACTAGACTCGATAGTTAGGGAAACCAGTTTTGGCTACGATAATGGTTTTAGTCTTATATATTAATAAAAATGTTGCTTTGCCCATTAAGGATTTTTTAGTAGTTTTGTATGCCAATAAAATCTCATCCATATGCCATCCTACTTTACCTTTAACCCATCAAATTTCTTCTTAAACCTATTCAAAAGGATCAAATTTGTGAGCTCAATTTGTCTATTTTTCTGATGATAGGATATTGAGAAGAATTTATGGTCAATTCAAAACCTTTAAAACTACTTTTTTTCTATTTATCAAATTATAGGCCATTATCAATGATTTGAACTTCGGTAAAACTGAATAAATAAATTATGTTCTTTCACATGAAAAAAGTCATATTGTTAAATGTGATTTTGACTAAGACTTCAACCTCAACCTATTTGATTAAGTAATCCACAACTACGAGGACAGACTATTTCTTTCTTAATGACTTTAGGAATGGGCTTAAAATATCCATTCATCATTAAGAGAATAACCAGTGGAAAAAGATTGTTGTCTTATTGGTGTAAAGTAAGGGAAATGAACAAACCTTTGAAACTTATCACACTTCCTAACCATTTTCATTACATCATGAAGGATAAGGGCCAATATGACCTTATTTAGGTAACTACAACAACAACTGGCTCTTACCATCTTGTGGATTTTACATATCCCTCATGCATCTCCTTTATTACTTATTAGCTTTTTTTATATATAGGGTATAATTTAAGAGAGGGGCCGATCCTAATCTTTTATAATGATGCCCCTTGCTAGAATGTAATTTGATGCTCTATTTATAATGATGCTCTAGAATGTACAACAACTGGGACCAGCAATACCAGATCTATCCCTTCACTCTCCCACTTTTTATAAGATCTAAAAAACAAAAAGAAATTTATTAAAGTCAACTGTTTATGTGAATTTCTTGTCTTTTGCAGGTAACGGTGAGTCACCGCTGACAGAAGGAGAAGAAGAGAAGAAAAAAAGACCGAAACCTTTAACCAAGTAGATCTCTTTCCTCAGAAGTTCTGTTGTCTAACCTTCAGTGTAGAAATAAGGAGGGGAAAAAGGAGTATCGGATCTTCCGGTTCATGCCCATCCAATAGTGGCGGCGCGTGAATCCACGCACTGATGTGCCACGCACCACCATTGTTCCAGCAACACTTTTGACCCAATTTCAATATACCCTGGACTGTTAATTTGGTTTAATTTGTGCTTGAATTTTGAAATAATTTAATTATTTGCGTTGAATTATGAGTTTTTTTTTGGGTTTGTGTTTGTTTTGTGGACATTAACTATTGATGCATGAGTTATAGTTTATTTATTTGTTTAGCATGAAATTTGAACGAAGTAGGTGACATTAATAAAATATATGTGGAAGTTTGACGTTATTTGGTTTTGAGTCGATAAACAATAATCTATTTTGAATTGACATCGTAGTTAAAATAACTTGATAAAAACATGTTATTTGCATTTTACCGAACAATGCCTTAGTCTGGTCATTAAATCATTTTTGCAATTAATTTTGAGTTTTCCATATTCTTACCCTTTCATGTTTAATATGTATAATTATGATTTACATGCGAGGTTTTTTTTCAATATTAAACGAATCAGTTCCTTCCCATAAAAAAAAAAAATTCTTAAAAAATACAATACTTTAATTTACATATGATCAAGTCTCTCAAAAATAAATTATAAGAAAAAATTTCGATATTAAATTAAAATATAGTTTCTTTTATTTTTATATTAACATTAAAACAATTAGGTTTTTAACTTGATAAGATAAAAGATCTCTAGGAGTACTTTTCTGTGACCATGAACATACCAACAATTAAAAAACACAATATTTTCTTAGTTTATATTAGACAAATAAACAATACAGCTTATCTCAAATAAAATATTATCAAATCCAATCATGTTGGGCATACCAGCATACCCCGGGAAAAAAAAAAAATCAGAAGCACACTCCAAAAGTATTTTTCCAAGATAAGCTCGAAGCATACCTTAAAGCATCAGCATTGTGACATGAGATAAGCAAAGAATTGTGAAAATGGAATGTTCACTCATGAAAGAAAACAGGGACAAAATGTTAGTAGCTACTTTCCATTAGCACTTGCATGCTTATCATGCTTATGGAAGGGCCAAAGATTAACAAGGCGCTCAAGTACTGCACTTTTTGAGAAGTAGCCCGAGAATCCAGCAGGGGTGGACGGTGGAGGAAAGTCTTCTGCTGGCATGGCAAAAGGACGAAACATCATCTCCATTTTCTCTAATGTGGGATAGGATCCCACTTCTTGCAGCCTTTCTGGACCCATTATTGGAAGAGTGTGCTCCTGATGCAACGAGGTAGCCTCACTGTCATTCTTCTGTCAAACAAAACAGAACCAAACTTGACGTGGCTCATTCAACTATGCCTAGTTTAAATAGTATTTAGCCTTTATCCCTAGTATCAAATCATTATGACACAAAATGAGGCCATCTTAGTAAAAACAGACACCAGCGAACAATAGAATAAATCAAGATGTTTGACTCTATTGGAATTTCTCCTGTAAGCATGTTTGCAATCTATTGTACAATCTGAAGGTGTCTAGACAGTGTGTTGATAGAGCCACCACTCATCCACCATCACAGTGTGGGAAAAAAATAGTGAGGTGAGGGGAAAATTTTTACCCTCCCTTTTTTGAATAACTACGAAGGGGAATGGGGGGGAGAAGTCATCTTTATCTGGAGATGGGAAGGTAATGAATGTTACATCTAGTTAGGACCCTTTCAGATTGAAAGAAAGATGATGAAGTGTCAAATACGGTTAAAAGGGTTTATTTGTTGAAGAAATAAAATTGGGTTTCTAAAAAAAAATATGGTTAAATAGGAAGTGTCTGAATTAAAGTTAAAATAGGAAGTCTGTCAAAAACTAATAGGGCTATTCACCTCCCATCCATTAACCCCCGTACTATAACTCCAAGCAGTGATGATTGTCATGCTCACCATTATAAAGACTCTTTTGCCAAAGTGAAATTCAATTTGTATTCCAAACATTAAATGCAAATAAAGGGAAAAATATTATTCTCTTCGTTTGTGTGCGCATATGTTGATTAACCTCCTAGATAAAGTTCCAACTTTCCTACTGTTATTCTTATTTTCTTCGTTTCCTTTGGAAAACAAGTTAAATTTTAAATGATAAATGAAGAGCAGCACCATTACATGGGAGCTCTCTTAGCAACAAATGAATATATGCTTACCTCCAACGGGGACAAGTCTGCCCCACGGCTGAAAGTCATCTCTATGCGGAACCTTTTTGGGTCTTCCAAAGCAACCTGAAATATCAAATTGAAAAAAAAAAAAAAAATTGCCTTCCTAAGTTTAACTTATTGTCTCCAATTGCATTAGAGAGAAGGTAAAGACCGAAAATTTATCAGACATTGACGGCTGTAACTTTGCAATGGAAATGCGAACCACATATCATGGGAGCGACTGGTTTATCTAGTCACACATGAACACACACAGCTCTGTTTGATTTAGCGATAAGAAATCAATTCCCTCAACATGAAAATCTACGACATGGAAAATTATAAGGTTTCAGGCATGAAATGAATGGCCTGGAAACCTCTTCCTTTTTTTTCTTTTTTCTTTATCTCTATAACTCACCTGAAACTTGAAAGACTCAAAACCAGGAAGACTTCCAGTCAAACACTGGCTTTATTAGCTAAGTTCCTAAATTGAACCAGTTCAAGGTCATGGATACCAGTTTCTGGGCTGGACAGCCAACTTGGGCCAAGAATAATACTGGCTCTAGCTTTGACTGAAAACAATTTTATTGAGTAACAGTCTAATAAGCAAAAAAGGAAAATATGGAATTAAGGTAATCAAGTGGAAAGAACATTCTAAAAATTAGCCAGGATTACCACCTCAGTATTCTCAAACATCCTTAGCACAATATAGCTCATGTAGTCAAGCTCCTTGGTTTTGTACAAACGCTCCAAGGCATTCTGGCAAACAAGGCTATCCTCACCTTGAAGAGATTCATCCAGGTTACAGTAACGGAGAACATTCATAAGGGAATGTATATGTGATTCCTGTCATCCAAGTTGCATGATAAAAACTTCTGAGGATATGATGTATCAAAAATAAAATCTTCTGTTTAGCAGCATGTCAAATAACTATCCCGTTTATATCCAACTGATGTAAATATTTCAGATAGTGCAAGACTTGAGAAAATCAATAACGAGGAAAGGTAGGAAAAAATTGTAGCGTGTGCTAAACATATCAGTGGCTGTACACCCTTGGTTGCCATAGTGTGAAATGAAAGAAGTAAAACTTGTTTCTTTGAAAGAAGTTGAAGGGTGAGTCTATAGAACTCACTTATTCATCAACACTGGAGGTTCCATTCCACAGCCCATTAACATCATCAGCATTGAGATACAACAGTTCACAATGGAAATGTTCAAAAATGAAAACCAAAGAAGTTTTAGTCTAATGATTGGAAATCCCATATAAAAATATGGTGAGTAAGTCCTAGTCTTTAAAAACAACTCAGCATTTGAAAAGTGCATAAAAAAAGAAGTTATTTTGCCGAAGAAACATAAATCTGTCCTCTTCATAATGATTGTTAAGTAACCAAGGATCCTTCAACCCTCGGGTCAAAAGTTGAGAAGGTGGAGATCATTCAATTGCCCAATAGGTTTCTATATTAAGTATTCCCGGATTTTAAACCAATAACAGAGAATCTAGTATTATCAAAGAACGTTTCTTGTTTTACAAAAAGCATTGAGTGAAAGAGAGAGAGATGGGTGTCTGTGTGTCATAGAAAGCAGGGGACAGTATTTTTCTTACCGATGTAAAATAGAGGCGTGTACGCACATGGCGTCCTGGGGTCTTTACATTTGCATACCTAATTAAAAGTGAACATTACTAATCAGTGATTCTATATAATGTTGAAGCATCAAGAAAAAGGTTGAAATATTTACTTTGGATCCAAACGGTATTTTGTCTCTTTATCATCATCATCATCCTGATCCATTGATATATCACTAGTGGTGCTAGTTCTTCTCACGTCATCATTCTTAATTGAAAGCTTTAACTGGTAATCTGTGTCTTCCTTTTCAGACTTCTTAGAAGTTGATTGCTGATCTTCATTACATTTTAATTCAGCAACACTAATGGCTTCCTCACGTGTGTTCCTAAGATCAATCAATATTTTACCCAACAAACGACGAGCTATCTGAATTGAAAAAAAAAAGCACAAGTAAGAAACAAGTAAGAGACTAAAAGTGATGCAAGAGAATCAAAAGATTCACACAAAAAGGTGTAGGAACCATTTTTTATTAGAGCTCCAAACATCAATCACTCCAGTAGTTCCCTAACCCCTTCTCTCACCCTGTCTGGATCTCTACTATTCGAGGAAGGGTGTTAAAATAATGTTCTACAGTTGACGTGTTAATACAACAATGTGACTTTGAACATGTGCAAACAACCTAATGGTAACTTACCCTGAGATCAAGCCATTGATCTAGCCTGAATTTATATGATTTTAAGAGCATTTGGTATACTTAATCAAGAAATATTCATCAGAATGTTTGTAGTTAACATCAAAAGTATGTTTGCCAAATATGACATACTGCATAAATTAAGCATCCCTATCAAGTGAATTTTCTCAGTAACATGTGGAAGCATCAAAAAAAGGTACTTCACCTTTGAGCCAATCTTCAATCTCTGCTTTGGATTAATTCCATACTCATTAGGAATGACACCATCAGCAAGTAGCTGCAATAACAATATTCAAAACACTAAGAGAAATTACAATGATTATCCAATAATAGCTCAATGCTATGTATATTTGCAAGAGAGAATTGATTTGATATGCGTACTCCATTGCCTCTAAAATTATATTTCATATAATCAACAGTTATGTCAAATGTGTCCTTAATTCAAGATATGAGCACCACATACTGAAAAGAAGCCAGACATTGCCATCTTAATCAGCATATTGTAGGGGAATAGTTTTATTATATCTTTATGACATTCAGTTCCACAGTACAAAAGCAGTAAAGCAGACCAAATCTGCTAGTGATGAATGCTTAAAGACAAACACAACATCTGTTAAAAAAGCATAAATTGTTGGATCAGAGTCCATTTATACCTGAGAAACTTTGAAGAGTTCATCCAGCCCCTCTAGATTAAGGTGAGCATTGTGTAACAGATCATATCTGTAAAATGGTAGATCAAATAAAGAAACAATATAACAGTCGGAAAACAACTACAGTGAGAACATGGTACCATGAATCTTTGATAAAATTAGTATGCCAAAGGTTTTTGAATAAGGCAAGTCAATCACCATCAGCAAAAAATAAATATAGTTTCATACCAATTTTGAGACAATATAATATAAATGAACATTTATAGATATCCTGCCTCTACAAGCATCCTTCTCCCTTTCATGTCAAGGCAGCAAATATCAGTCATGCCAACATGCATGGGCAAATGGATGTCTTTGTAATACCATGTGCATTGTAGATGTTACCATGCATCTCACTATAAATTAATGCCATTACTGGGCCCACTCAGATTAGCACAAACCAGCCCAAACCATCACTTGGTGTGCAGTCCCTTAATCTCAAAGATAATTGAAAAAAAGAAAAAAAGAGAAAAAAAAAAAAGGACAGGAAGCAAGACAATAAGAAAAGCACATACTGCAAATATGCAGTAAAAAATGCTAAAATAAAAAACCACAGAATTTCAACTTTCATGGCCTGTAGACAACCATAAATTGTGTAGTTAAGCTTAATAAAGATTTTGAGTGCAACAAAACAACTGCAGGAATATTTTTCACATTCATGATCGTTAGAAGGTAATAATTTAGTATCGGGTGTATTATTACTTTCTAAGAACTTGAAACAAAGCATATACTGGAAATAGAGAACTTACTTGCAAGAGTCATAAACATCAGGAATTTGTGTTATATCAAACCGCCTGTATGTAAATCAATAATTAAGAAATGTTAGACAATATGTAAGTTTACTAGAACTGTTCTATCATATTAACAGAAACACTTCTTTTTTAACTTTTGTTAAAAAATACAGATGCTGAAATTCCATATTCTTGAAATGAATAGCATTGAAGTAACATTAACATATATGTAAAAGGAAATGCAAGAGCAGCAACCCCTTAATCATTTACACTCATCACACTATCAACAACCAACACAAATAATAGCAACCACTTACACTTTGCGTTCATTATACAAGTCTCTTTCAAGCTTCTTCCAGCGAGCATACATCAACAAGAATCCCTCACTTCCACAGGGTAATCCAGCAGCAATACGATCTATATCAATATTTATTTTACCTAGAGCCTTTGCTTGGTCATATGGTGGAATTACTTCATATGAGCTTGTCTCTGTAAGTTCTTCATCTTCATCCTTGGCAAGTAGTCTCACTTGTTCTGTCACCTTCTTGGTCAATGTTACCTATTCACGTTGAAACACAAAATGAGGGGAAGATGAGAAGTTTGGAAAAGTTTTCTATGTCTAACAATGAGATACACCTCATGGAAATTAGTAAAAGAACTCCAGAAATTGTTACATAAGCAAGAGAGAGAGAGAGAGAGAGAAACTAGCCACTAAGGTAGGAATATTTATTATACTACAGTGTAACAGCAACAGCCATATATCAACTACAAGTTAGCAGAAGGCACCCTACAGAGTTGATTTAACAATTTCCCAAGGGCTGAGATTCAAATCTAATAGTGATAATATCACTCTTTCAAGTACAGAAAAGTGGCATAAAACTTGAGAGCATCAAAACATGAAAAGCATTACTCTATTTTTACCATTAACTATTACTCGGCAGGAATTAGCTTCTTGTATGCATCACTTGAAACCTCATATTCATAATGGAAACCCTTGGGTCCATATATAAATAAGAGTTCCTTTGAAGACGTACAGATACAAAAATGATAGAAAGTTAATTATAAATAAAAATCATTGATTTCAGGTGAATCATTCAATCAGTTTGACAATCACGGAGTTAAGATACAGATTTCCAATTAAAATAGAGAAAACAACTTTTTTGTGAAGTACGTGCAACACTTTGCATCTGCAAGAATAAAAGAACTTTGAAGTTAAATGCCTGCTTTGACCTCAAACAATGCAACAGTCTCCTAACAATCCTTGTGTGGTTTTTTTAAAAAAAGAAATACTGACAAAGCCTCCAAGTAAAATCGAGCTTAAAGAGAGTGTTTTGTATTATCAATATAGGCATGTAACATTACAAATATCCACAGAAGTGTGAACCTGTATGTATAGACATTAGGCTCATCATGTTTCACTAGCAAGAATATTCACCAGTTTAGGGAGAAGTTCAGAAGCATTTGAAGGCAGTCCAGCTCCATCAGTCATCCAAGGACACTCAGAGGATCCATTGCTATGAACTATCTTTGCAGCAGATGTTATAATCTCATTCAACCTAGCCTGCAAAAAAATCAATAAAACAAAAGGAAATCACTGTTAGAATAGAGCACAACATCATTCCAGACTTTTGGAGATGATTGAGCCTAGCAAACAATCAAAGGAAAGAAAGCAATTAGTTTATTCATATTGGAGATGCTTAGCTTGTGTCAATCGGGATACATGACATCAAGTAATGTTTAATAATAATAGGAATAAAAAAATATTTAAGGATATGAACATCATCTGAATTTAACAGTTTGGGGTCATAATCATGGTCAATTACTGGATATTAAATTCAGCCGGTAGAAGATAAAAAAGCGTTAATGCATTTCAAGGAGCAAAACAAACCTTGGCTTCTTCCATCTCACTGCTGGCATTGTCAAGCCCATCCAGCATGGAGGAATCCTTACTAACAAGGGAAACCTTGATAAAGTTTAACAGGTCAGTTAAAAACTCAATATCGAAAAGCAGTAAATCTATAGAAAAGATCACAGACCAGAATTGGTGTTAGCTGTCCTTCCAGATCGAGGAGGCCCTTTGCAAATGCTGCTGCGGACATCTGTCAGAAACTATTTGTGAATGATGTGTGGCAATTCAGTCCATAATTGGAATAGCACCCAAATAAGAAAACAAAGCAACCAAAGATTAAGTGCAATTTTATTTACACGAACTACTATGCTATACCTGTACACGACCTTCGTCAGAGCTGTAAATTTTAAGGTCATGACGATATGTGCTATGAAGACGAAGCAGCCCTGTGCCTTCACCTGAAATTTTATACATCTCCATCAAGAGAAGCAAAGATATACAATCTTGAAACTAAACCACCATAGTTTATGCTGTTCTGCTTGTCAATGAAAAAGGGCCTCCCAAGTCCAAACTTAAAAGAAGCATGCAACCATTCAGACCAAAATTCATCCTAAAAGATAATAATTACTAAGTGCACTGGAGAACATGTGGCAGCAGGAACATAAATCTACTTTGTCCTGGGTACGTCTACTAACATTCTGGTCAACAGCCATGGCCTAGAAATTAAAGATAACATCACATCAATTGTTAATATCTTCCATTGAGCAGCTGTCAACATGTTTGAATGAATAAATCAAGTGAGATGACATAAGTAGTAAAGAAAAAGGTCTACCAGAACAGTTAAAACAAGAGGAAAAGCCATGTATAGTTAAGAAACTAAAACTGCCAGATACTAAAGTCCCGGAGTAATTAATGAAGAAAATATTACAGAATCTAAAGTGGCTCCCATAAATCATGGCCCAGAACAGACTACACAAGGACTTCAAAAATTGCCCTTGATAGGATGGAAAAGAAGCATCGAATCTTAGTAAAGGAGTTCAAATTGCCTGTACTCCCACATGTAGCTAAAGTCACCTATAATTCATTTATTTGAAAATCTAGTACATATTATACAATCATCTTGTGAAAAAGACATCAAACAAAACACTGCAAGTTACATTTAGTGAAGCTGACAGTATACTGCAGCATAGAGTTATATTTCAAGAAGCAAACTGAACAAGGAACAAGAAAAAATTCTGAGGACACTTGTAAGACCTAGACTCAAAGTTCTATCAGTCATAGATGATCAAAGAACACCAAATAGCAAAATGTCAGAAGAGAGGCCTAATAAAATCTTGGACAAGCATATGCCTGATGATTATTATCTCCTTTAAAAGAAAAAAGGTTCGTTATCTTGACCTGGATACATATTATTTCGAAAATATCTACCCAGCTCTTCTGCCTGCAAAGACATCAGAAAAGCAGAAATGAAAATCAAAACAAAGTAAGGTGGTTATTTTACTGTCAAGGGTATGAAGAATTTGGCATAGTATTACTTCACTAGAGGAATCTTTAGATTGTCACTATGTATGCAAAATAAATTAAACATAAGATCAGCAAGACATCAATTATTAACACCTGCTTTCTGCCAGCATGGGTAAGAACACCTCCATATTTAAGGACCATGAGAGCTTCAACGGGTCGTTCTTCCTCACCTTCACCATTACTTTTTGGAACTTTAACCCACTTTAGAGGTTTTAGCTGGACCTTCCTATAAATACCAGAGAAATGCCCCCCCTGGAATAAGAAACACTTCAAGCATCAGACACATAATAGCAATATGTGAAGATGCTTTAACAATATATTAAATATGGCTACTTGAACTCTAAGCATTGAGCATGGAATGCCAAATCAACTCTATTCTTAACAGCATTGTTCCTGCATCATCAGAGTTGCTTTCACGATTGCTAAAAGCAAGTTGAGCCATTAACATCAATCCAATCACAGCTTGACTACACTTCTAACCATAAATGATCAAAATTTCACCCTAAACTCACTTATGAAGACAAAGTGATGGAATAGCCATGGGTAAATGAAATGGAACAAGTTATAAACCCATAGATCTAAAGAAGATATACTTAAATCATAATAAACACGGACTGCGACAGGATATCTTGAGACATCAAATATTCAAGATAAATGAAACAACCTCCTCAAGAACTGCTTTAACTTGTCGTAGCTTTTCAGCATGCTCAAAGTCTTCTGCCTCACTATCACTTTCTCGACCAGGTCTATATAGCAAAAGGAGAAAAGTTAAATAACCAACAAATATTAATCAGCATTGGGAAAAAAAATATATGGACAACGCAATTTCCAATGTTCATAGCAGCCAGGCAAGATATGACATGAAGAGCAGTTTCAGTACCGTGACAGATCCAGTACTCTCAGTGCTCATAAGTTCACATTCCTATTAATTTTTAAATGAAAATCATATGGACCATGAACTTATGATCAATCTATGTTTCGGAAAGCAGATCCCTGCCCCCTGAAGAAAATTTGAACTCCATCTTCCAGATTATAAGCATCAAGCAGACAAACACCCACTGTCATGTGTAACTAATTGGCAAAGCTTAATGCATGTAACAATGATAATAGATAAGCCACAAAATTTATTAGCAAAGTGCATCTCAAACAAACTGTTGATGATGGTAATAACAAATGTTTGAATGCCACATTTATGAAATTCTATAATGTATATCGCTAAAAGGCAGAACGATATTAAAGCACAAAGGAACCCATCTTTGGCAGTTAAATCAGTGGAGTTTTTGAGCTTCAAATGATATATTAGCAAAGTGCATCTCAAACAAACTGTTGATGATGGTAATAAAAAACGTTTGAATGCCACATTTATGAAATTCTATAATGTATATCGCTAAAAGGCAGAATGATATTAAAGCACAACGGAACATATCCTTGGCAGTTAAATCAGTGGAGTTGTTGAACTTCAAATGATACCTTGTACGAGGTACAAGTATTCGAGTTGCATCTAACAGATCTTGTAATTGAACAGCACTTTTAAGTTTTGTCTGAGGAAGAAAGAAAAAAAAAAGCTGATATAAACCAACTTAATAGTACTACAAGACAACAGAATAGTAAATGAATAAAAAAGGGATAAAAACATCAGCAGTACAGTTAGTTTTAGCGATTTTCTAATTTAGGCCTTGTGCTTCATTTTTTTCCAAAGTACATGTATATTTTGCAGAGTAACAGATCAGTTCATACAACTAGTCTCTGTTTAAAATGCAGCTGATATGACCACTATCATATGAAGTGTCTCCATTATGACAATACATGTGAGAAACATCATCAAGATGGGGAAAATTAGCCCAAAAACTCAATGAGATTTTGTGGTTTAAGAATAATTTCTAAAAACACTTGTGACTGCAAAAGTATCCAAAACTGGGATAACCATGCTAACAAAACAGTGGCCCCACACACTTCTTCCCAACACTGTAGAGTTGATGATGGGAAAGAATCAGGGGAGATCATGCCATAAAGGGAAATAGAAGAGGAGGCAAAGACATCACATGGGTTTTATTTTTTTTCACTCAACATAAAATGGGAATCAAACAAACAAAAATAAATAAGGTGTTTGATCATCAACCTTCCAATCTCCAAACACTTGATTTTTGTTATTGACATTCTAGCCCCAAATCTGATTTATCTTTCTAATAAACAATCCCATATCTCATATATGATTTATTTAGGGTCAATGTAAAATGATAAGCAAATAAGAAAAAATGGGATATGAAGAGGGTTTTTGATCATCAACCTGCTAATCTCCAAACAGCTGAAAATCTTTTTTTCGACATTCTAAACCCAATGAGATAACAGCAACACCAGCACTTTTAAATGGAGACTAAGAATATGAACTGATATTTTTTTACTTTCTGAAACATGCAAGAATATTTTCCTGAATAAGAAGTTAAGGACTCAAATAAAAAAAAAAATATCATCAAAAGTACATGTACCACTGATGTCTTTAACCCAATAATAAAGGAATCACCTCAGATCTGGGTCGTCCCCCATTGTACTTTAACATCAAATTCAGCAGCTTTTCCTCTGTGACCTTCAACTTCACCTTCTGTTTGGGAGTTCTATCACCACTGACCACATAAAACACAAATAAGAAGGCAGATTTGAAAATCTTAAGTGAAGTAAAAATACTAAAGGAAATGATATAACATACTGACGAATAATGGCAATCACACAGCGTAGCTCCTCAGACTGCCCAAATCTACCAATAATCCCACTTCCCTGACGAGTTAATCCCTCAGAAGGCTGGACTGGTTCATTGACTTTCCATGGTAAAGTGGGGGGAATTGCTGATGAAAGATGAGGAGCTTTCGCATCCAAAAGCATCTTTCTCAATACACAAGCAGAATCATCATAATATCTGTTTTGAGAATGGAAATGATGTAAGAAAATTGCGAGAATTGTGAAATTGGTAGGAAGAAAAACGAAAATAAGTAAACCAAATAATAAACAAGTTCCAGTTTTGCACAATCAGGATATACTGTGAAAATTCAAATAAAAACTGATAACTATAGAAAGTAAACATTCTATTACTTTTCATAATTTCATGTAATATGCCAACACAATAAAAGAAATGAAGACATGGTAATTAGTCCAAATAAAAAGCTCAACAGGTTGAGGAATCAGGATGCATTTGTCAGATTTTTCTTTCCTTATTTTTTTAGAAAAACAGCAAGGGAGAGTTTGCTTTCAGAATTATTTTGCAGTTTTCATCTCAGCTCTTTTTAATCTAGAAAATTGTCTCACGTGAATAATTAGAAAAACAGGTTTGCTAACCACGAGTTTTCCAAAATAGAAAACAAGGAATTCTTTTGGTTTGCCTTCCAAATAATAAGAAAATGAGGTTTTTTTCTTAAAAAAAAAGAGACTGACCAAAAACAGCACTTGTTTTCTAGAGTGGAGTATTTGAACAACTTTCACTACTTCCCAGAAATGGAGATAGAAAACACTTGTTTGAGAAAGTATTTTTCATTTTTCAATTAGAGAGCACGTTTCAACAGTTCTCGGTTTTCTAGAAAAATGGAAATTTTCCACAAGTACACAGTCTTAACATTTTAGACTAAACAGTAAGCAGCATATGACTAGTTAAACAAGCATCTACGAAACTAAAATTACTTAAAAAAATATAATGACCAGTACTTGTAGGAATTTTTCACAAAACTCCATCCATTTACATCACAAACATATGATCGTCCTTCACAACGCAGGAGATCAAACCCACAAACCTGCAAGCAACAATAATTTAGTATTGACTGACAATACAATATCAGTAATGAAGACAGCACTAATAATATGAAAGTAAAATGGAGAAATCACATTGTACTTATTTATAGGAAGATATGTTTAGCTGTTACGAATAAACAGTATTGAAAAGATCAGCAACCACAAACTACATGCTTGAAAATGACTTAGAAGAAGACACATGAGTCGTAACAGGGAGGCTAGGCTAAAGCAGTTGTACTAACAAGATTCAAGCGGCTATTGTTGAGTTCAGTCATTTTTTTCACAAAGATAAGAATGACAAAAGGTCACATAAAACACATTGGATGACACTAGCAAAATGAGCTCATTGCAATAACTAATCATGTCAGTGAGAAACATCAATAAACTAACCCATCTAATGCACCTACACTTATCAATCATTATTGAATATTTACTGTGGATCATCATGGCAGGAGAAAGGCATACTGTTGCACTTCGCAAAAGAAATAAAAACTAAAGCAATGACAAACCAGTCTTTTTAAAGCAATGAAAAACCAGTTAGCATAAGGTATTCATGAGGAGACACAATCAAGTAGAATAATAATATCTTGGAAGCCAGAAATATATTAAGTAACTAAAACCAGATTCTAATTCCATACCGCCTGCCTAAATGCAATGCAAACATCTCTTGCCATTTGCTTCTCGTTAGGTGTCAGTAACACTGGATACCTTACCTGTCAAACACGGTAAGAGGATTTATGACACAATCATCATAAAACTCTGAACCAGGAATATAAATGTAAAAAATCAGTTCAGGAGTATCATGGCTTCTGATTGCAGTATACTTGCATTAGGAAAGAGTACATGTACACACGCAGGCATGCATGTATATTGGAATGTTACTTCTCTTATTTAATCTTTTTCTTACGAGTTTAAAAATTCATCACTTGAGAAGCAAACTTAGTTCAGGTAACCAGTCGTCAAATCAACAGAAAAATTTTAAAGGTAGCTTGGCAAGTCTGTTAATACACAAAGCTAAAATTTAAAAATTAAAAGGTTCTATGCAAAATTTACTTGAAGAGTCAATACACTTCATAGAAGTGTTATGTGTCAATTCTGACACCTGTAGTCTGAAAGCATTATTGAACTGTGAGACCTGAACAAGAAGCATTTGCCAAATTATGAGAAAAGACCTAGAATGTTGCTCTAAGGAATGTGATATAGTAACTAGTGAGAAGAGGCAACTGTGCATTGCTTGCATAACTAGACAAAGGAATTACTGAGAAGAGTTTATATCTATTTGCTGTAGCATCTTTATCCAAAACTTTGCAGCATATCACTTTCAATGCACTATTTTCCAAAACATAAAAAGGTAGGAAACTAATTTTGCTTCTCAAGTGATGGATTTCACAAAGTGGAATACAAGGAAGCAGCTGAGAAAGTGAATCTGTGTTTGTGGATGCACGTGGTTTGGTTTC